>JAEPEX010000103.1_pt1 | contig 176812 bp, 128 predicted proteins | sample 9130951 | NCBI WGS metagenome assembly JAEPEX01 (sample SAMN17228542, study PRJNA684324) | microbial mat metagenome | biome: saline marsh[ENVO:00000054]; feature: microbial feature [ENVO:01000007], biofilm[ENVO:00002034], sulphate-reducing...; material: estuarine water... | reverse complement strand
TACTCCAAAATACCAAAAAGTTTGGAACGCCCAACCCATCCCTGTACTCGTCGTACCCGTATGGAAATTGTAACTTAGATCGTAATCTAATTCAAACTGACTTTGTAGCCCTTTTTTTACATCATAGCCAATTAACTGTCCTGTACATAACGAAAAAATTATTGTATCATACAACCCAAGACCAAAATTCAGGCTGAAATCCCGATCGACCGCGTCGATAGCATAAACGGCATTGTTAATGTCCGGTGCATTTGTAAAGGCTTGCTTCATATTACCGATATAGTCGATGGAAAGAATTGGACGAGAGCCCTTTCATTTTGAGTCAGCCTCCGATCCGATAATCGCCAATTGCATTGATCCATAGCGCTCCGGAGACAAGTATAATGAATACAAGGATACGCGGGCGGTACCCAACGATACTTGAGATACCGCGGCCAGCCCGGCCATCAGAAAGAACTCGGCCAGCGCGGTGCGGCGACCGACCATGATTCCACGGTGTAAGTAAAAAAGCAGACCCAACAGGGAAATGCTCCAATGTGATCCATGATGGCCGGCTGATATGAAGGATCAATGCCAATACAACACCAACTATCCAGCAACTGTCCAAAAAAAACGTAAATCGTTATCGGGCCTGACCATAACCGGCCATCATCAAAAGTAGGTGCCAATACACTGACTTTGTAGAAGAAATATGCACCAACAAGCGTCAGCAGGATACAGCCATAGATCAGGCGTCTGTAGTTGAATCGCCAAGAATAGCCAGGGTCGCTGGCTTGCGATTGGTTGTGTACCCGAGGAAGGCGGCAAGCAAGCACAGGATGGTCATCAATAACGTCTTTGCCACAGCCGCTTCAGGGAATTGCTGATGGTATACCGCGGCATAGAGTTGCGGAAAGAGATAGGCAAGAAAAGCGGCCGCGGTCAAAAACGGAAACTGCACAAGACGGCTGAGCTTGAAAAAGCCGTGAATAAACACGCTGACACACAGCAGCAATATCATCCACAGCAGGATTTGCTCGGTCACCGATCCGACCTCCGGTGAATACCTGCTGGATCCTGGTGCTCGATACAGCGGATCAACCGTTCTCCATAACAAGAAAGGCTACAGTCATCGCGAGATGCGGCAACATTGGCTCGCAAATATTCCAGATAGCTGGTATCCGTTGCCAACCGTGTCAAACTTCACACATGGTGACGACATCTCGGGCGGGTACAATGATGCCGTTGAACCCATCTCGGACCATACTGCCGGTATTTGGCGTGCAGACCACCGGCAGGCCAGACAATAATGCCTCATAGGTCACCAATGCCGAGCCTTCATTAAGGGAAGGCAGAAAAAATACATCAGCCCAGGCATAATGTTCCCAGACTTTGCCGCGCGGCACTGGACCTAAGAGTTCCACATGTTGTTCAAGCTGGCTGACGCCATAGGCAGAGACGCCCAGCTGGCCCACCATTCTTACCTGAATCAAATCACCGAGACGGCGTGCCACATCGAGCACATAGGGGACTCCCTTGTTCAGGTTAACCGAACCGACGAACAACACCTTGAGTGGTTGTGAATTGCCGCTAAACCGCATCCCTTCGCCCCGTTTTATCTGTGCAAACATGGGCATTGCAACTCCGCTGGGAACGACATGGCAGCGCTCGACAGGTCCCCCGCAACGGCCAATTTCAGCGTGAACATAATCCGATCCGCAGATGATCAAATCAGCAAGATCCCACTCGGCCCGCTCCCGTTCCGCTAGAAACCCCAGATTCGGCGGCGCGGGTTCGTTTGACCATTTTGGAAATCGAATTCGCTCTTCCGCGTCGCTCGCCTGGTATACCTCCAGCGGAACCGCCGTCTGCTCCATAATCGCGAACCCCCCGCGGGCCTTCACATAACGCATCAGAGCCAGGCCAGCCCGATCGAACGTATACAGGATATGACGCGGATCAAACGTCGGCTGAGCAATAACCTTTTGCGCCAGAACGTCAGCTGCCCGCAGGTTTTCCCTCGCTGCGGCAACCGCTCCACGGCTGTGCGAGCGCCTGAAAACGTGCAGGGATCCAAACCAGGGAAAACTACGAATCCGAGACATGGGAATTCCCGCTGGCACGCGGTTTTTTAACCGCTGCAAGCTCTGCGGTAACAGGGAATCCGGCGTCGACCTCAGCCAACGAGGCCAACCTTGGGTGGCAACGACATCGGTGTAAAAACAGGCGAGCAGACCGGCTTGGTGGAGTATCCGCGGTACCGCATAGTGGCGGCGCGCTCCAAACATGACGACCGAAATTCTCAACTTGACACCCCTGCAATAGTTTTACCCGCCGCAATCGCCTGCGGTACCTGAGCCAGCGAAACAAAAGCTGGAAAGACCACTGGCAGTCCGCGCGTCCTGGATGCAGTGGATTATATTAGGTGGGCCAACGCCGCAACTTCGTCCACATTTGCCAGCCGATGCAGGGTGACCACGAAATCATCGCCCGGACACAATCCCCGTTCGTCCCAAAATCCGGGCGGCTGCAAACGATCCAGGCTGGCCAGCGGAGTATCGATCTGTTGCCGACAAACATGATTCGCTCCTCGGCCACGCCCGTCTGACGCAGATTGGCGTTGGCAAACGCACTCATCGCAAAGAACCAAGATTGTATCCGTCAACCTGCGATTCGTCTCCTCGGGCATGGAGCAATTGTCGGAGCGGATACCAGCTTCCACCATGTGCATTACCGGAGCATACAGCTTCTAAGCGGCAATGGTACAGGCCATGGTTGCAATCACATCGCCCACCAGCCAAAGTACGGCGGGTGCCTGAGGCAACAGAGCCGCGTAGCGCGTTAAGGCAATTTCTGTGGAGGAACACACCATCTGGCTTGTCTTCTCGTCTGGTATCAACGTTATGGCAACCCGCCTATGGAGCGACATGGGCGGGTTGCCGCTGCACGAAGACGAACCAGAACCCGGCGCCAGCTGGTCTGTTTTTCTCCGGCAATCGCCTAAGATCCCCGCCGTCTGCTCAACCCGCGTCCCTGAGACAGCCTCGAAATTCGCATCTGGATTGTAACACGCAACTGTACAAAAAATCGCCCGATTCGTGCAGCGATGCTGATGTCCCGCTACCGTTTCTGCTATTTGTCGTTGTCATAATCGCGCCGAGCAAAGCTCGGCGTCTCTTGCCGGGTGAAAGTCCCGGTCGGGTAAGGGCTAGCCATCCGCCCATATCGAGTGTTAGTCCTGCTGCGGAGCTTTGTGCCCTGCGAAAAAAATTTGCCGGGCAAGCGTACATAGAGAATCCTGTAGGCCGCAGGGTAGATCGCGCTCCCTGAAGTGCGCCTGTTCGGATCAGGGCAGCTTCGAGAAACGTAACCCGCGGATGGCGACAGTGTTGACGAGCTGGAAGCCCACATGAAGCGCGCGTTTTGGTCAGCGCGTGGATGTCCGCCAGAGTCTCGGATGTCCGCCAGAGTCTCGCGCCAGAGTCTCACGCCAGAGTCATCAGGCTTATGTATGCAGGAAGAGCGGCGTCAGACAACTCGGGAAGCCCCGAAGACGGTGTCGGGGTCGCTATCGGAATCGGAATCGGAATCGAATCCGCTCATCGATCAAAGCAGTCAGCTCGATACCAATCCCTAATTCCGACCTTGACACCGACCCCGACTAAGCACCCATAAACCGGGAAGCTCTTGTTTTAGTGAGACGGCAGATTTCGACAGCCTACCCGCTGGACACCGAATAGTAGGCGATGCGGACGACACGGACGGACGACACGGACACCCACGTTTCGAGGCGGTTAGGTAGAATATCGTCCAACCAGGGCTGGAGCTTACGGAGCCCTGGCGTGTCCTAGGCCAATATCCATAGGGTTTGGTTAAGCAACATCGCAGAGACATCAGGCATCGCGACGATATGCAGGCGATTTCTGTCGAGAAACATACCAGGCTTGTCCTCTCGTCCGGCCTCTTTGTTGCGGCAACCCGCCCATAGAGCGACAATAGGCATGTTGCCGCTTCGGGAAGGCGAAAGAAAATCCGTCGCCAGTTGATCTGTTTCTCTCCGGCAATCGCCTTGGTTCGGAGGATACCTGAGGTGGAGACTTGTATAAGTTAGAAATGCGAGTTCTCAAACTCGGTAATTTTAGGACCATCGAATGCCGTGCCGATGGCGGACAGGAGCTGAAACTTTACAATAACTTGGCGCTGACGCTCGCGGGCGCGCCCGTTGGACCAGGTCGAAATCGAAGCTGTGTCGGGGAGAGTTAATGTTGAAAAGTCGCGCTCAACCTGGGTTGCGCAGCAAGATTGTACGGGGTGTCTGGAACATAGTGTGGCTTCTCTTCTACAGACCGACACCGACCATGATGCATGGCTGGCGCCGGTTTCTACTGCGATTGTTCGGGCGAAGATCGGACGCCCGGTTTATCCATACCCCTCAGCGCGTGTCTGGGCACCATGGAATCTCGAGATGGGGGACCACAGCACGCTGGCGCAGGGCGTTGATTGCTATTGTGTCGATCGGGTGCGGATCGGCTCGCTGACGACGGTGAGCCAGTACAGCTACCTTTGCACTGCAACTCATGACTACACGGATTCGTGCATCTTGACCCAACCGCAAATGCCGCTGTTGACCGCGCCGATCACCCTGGGAGATCGCGTATGGATCACCGCGGGTGTCTTTATCGGACCGGGCGTAACAATTGGGGATGGTACCGTGGTGCTCGCTCGATCCAGTGTTTTCAAGGATCTTCCTCCTTGGGTTGTCGCGGCCGGTTCGCCAGCGACTGCACGCAAGGAGCGTTGTCTCCGCTCTGATAGTCCAAGCTGAGGAGTTTATCTCATGTTAACGTCGCCTTGGGTCGTGCGGTTGCGCGGAATCACGCGCCAGCTTGGGCTGAATCGATGGATTGCGATGCGCTTATCGGGCGGTGGGTATGAGGACCGCTTCGGTCCTGCACTGCAAGCGGAAGTGCGTCCGGGCGAGACGGTCTGGGATCTGGGGGCGAATCTTGGACTGTATACACAGGCATTCGCTTCCGCGGTGGGTGAGCATGGCAAGGTGGTCGCGTTCGAACCGACTCCGGACTGTTTCGCCGCGTTGCAGGAGCGTTTCACCGATGATCCGCGAATACAGATGATGAACGTCGCTGTTGGAGCAAGCGATGGCGAGTTGCACATGAGCCTAGACGAGAATCCCCTGGCGCCGACTCATCGCATCCTTGCGGGTACGGCCAGTAAACAAGGACGAACGCTGGCGGTGCCAGTGCGCTCCGCTGAGTCCGTTGTTGCCGAGCAACCCGCGTGCTTCCCAAACCTGATCAAAATCGATGTCGAGGGCCACGAAGGTGCGGTTATGGACGGCATGCAGGCGCTGCTGCCCGATTCCCGCCTGCGATGTATTGGCATCGAGGTGCATTTCGGCTTGCTCGAAGCACGCGGCGAAGGGCATCGGCCAAAGCAACTGGAGCAGACCCTGACCGAGCATGGGTTCAAAGTGCGCTGGACCGATCCGTCGCACATGCTGGCCCTGCGGTGAGTTTGGGCATGCAAAGCATTATTTTGCCAGGGACGGATCTGGTGTGCTCGCGTCTGGGATATGGGACGGCGTCGCTGCATCATGGCTTGCGATCGCGCGCAAGACAGGCATTGCTCACGGCCGCGCTGGATACGGGTTTTACGCATTTCGATACCGCGCGGATGTACGGCGAAGGGATGGCGGAGCGCGAGTTGGGACGGTTCCTGGTCGGGCGTCGACAAGAGGTGACAATTGCTACCAAATTTGGCATGCCGGCGATTGGGGCGTTCGAATGGATGCCTCCATTGCTGTATGCGCACCGCGCGCTCGGCAGCATTGGGCGTCGGTTGTTTCCTGTGCGTTGGGATCGGCGCCCCCGCTCGGTCACTCCAAAGGCAGCCGAGTCGAGCCTGACTCGATCTCTGCGCGCGCTGCGGACCGACTGGGTCGATCTGTTGCTTCTGCATGAGCCCTTGGCGTCCGAGGTCGAGTCGGTTCTGGGGCTCAGCGAGTGGCTGCGATTGCAGAAGGCGAGCGGGCGGGTGCGTTACCTCGGGCTGGCTGGCAATGCGGCCGAATGCGTGGCGGTTGCTCGGCAGACCGATGCATTGTTTGATGTTTTGCAGGTCGAGGATTCGCTCTCGGGTCGTGAGGCAGATGTGCTGACCGGGGCCGGGCAGCCGCTGCAGATTACATTTGGATACCTGCGCCAGGCCAGCGCGGATTTGGAGGCCTCGGATGCCCTGGCGATCGTGCGCGGCGCACTGACACGCAACCCGCAGGGCATGGTGCTGGTATCCACCCGCCGGCGCGAGCGACTGGCGCAATTGGCGGCGGCTGCTGAGCCAGCGTCTTCGGTGGACAGGGTGCGATGATCAGGGACTTGAGTCAGGTCGAGGCGCCGGGGCTGGAAGTGCGGACACCCTTGTGCATCATCGGCGCGGGTACCGCCGGCATCTTTCTCGCATGCCAGCTAAGGGCGCTTGGGGTTGACGTACTATTGCTGGAAACGGGCGACAGGTTTGCGCGCTCTGCGAACGAGATGGCGCAGACCTGCGCGCAGCGGGGCATCCGCTATCGGGCGCCGAGCAGGGCCGCAGCTTCGGTTTGGGCGGTACCTCGGTACTCTGGGGCGGGCAGATGATCCCGCTCACGGCTGCGGACATGCAGGCGCGACCGGCTGTTGGGATCGATGCTTGGCCAATCGATCATGCCGAACTGACGAACCATCTCGCACATGTCAAGCAGAGCTGGGTCTGCGTGCGGGGGACGATGCAGGCGAGTCTGCCTTGTCGGCGCGGCGTATCCGGGCTGTCTGCATCCGACCCCGCATTCGCACCCAGCCCCGGCTGCCGCAGGCGCGACGCGCGTGCGATCCCGAATGGGCCCGATAGGCGCGCGCAACGTCCGCATCGAGCAGACACCCGACCCGCGCCGACAAGGCGACTCGCCTGCTCTCCCCCGCCGCGCCCAGCTCTGCTTGACATGTGCGAGATGGTTCGTCAGTTCGGCATGATCGATTGGCCAAGCATCGATCCCAACAGCCGGTCGCGCCTGCATGTCCGCAGCCGTGAGCGGGATCATCTGCCCGCCCCAGAGTACCGAGGTACCGCCCAAACCGAAGCTGCGGCCCTGCTCGGCGCCCCGATAGCGGATGCCCCGCTGCGCGCAGGTCTGCGCCATCTCGTTCGCAGAGCGCGCAAACCTGTCGCCCGTTTCCAGCAATAGTACGTCAACCCCAAGCGCCCTTAGCTGGCATGCGAGAAAGATGCCGGCGGTACCCGCGCCGATGATGCACAAGGGTGTCCGCACTTCCAGCCCCGGCGCCTCGACCTGACTCAAGTCCCTGATCATCGCACCCTGTCCACCGAAGACGCTGGCTCAGCAGCCGCCGCCAATTGCGCCAGTCGCTCGCGCCGGCGGGTGGATACCAGCACCATGCCCTGCGGGTTGCGTGTCAGTGCGCCGCGCACGATCGCCAGGGCATCCGAGGCCTCCAAATCCGCGCTGGCCTGGCGCAGGTATCCAAATGTAATCTGCAGCGGCTGCCCGGCCCCGGTCAGCACATCTGCCTCACGACCCGAGAGCGAATCCTCGACCTGCAAAACATCAAACAATGCATCGGTCTGCCGAGCAACCGCCACGCATTCGGCCGCATTGCCAGCCAGCCCGAGGTAACGCACCCGCCCGCTCGCCTTCTGCAATCGCAGCCACTCGCTGAGCCCCAGAACCGACTCGACCTCGGACGCCAAGGGCTCATGCAGAAGCAACAGATCGACCCAGTCGGTCCGCAGCGCGCGCAGAGATCGAGTCAGGCTCGACTCGGCTGCCTTTGGAGTGACCGAGCGGGGGCGCCGATCCCAACGCACAGGAAACAACCGACGCCCAATGCTGCCGAGCGCGCGGTGCGCATACAGCAATGGAGGCATCCATTCGAACGCCCCAATCGCCGGCATGCCAAATTTGGTAGCAATTGTCACCTCTTGTCGACGCCCGACCAGGAACCGTCCCAACTCGCGCTCCGCCATCCCTTCGCCGTACATCCGCGCGGTATCGAAATGCGTAAAACCCGTATCCAGCGCGGCCGTGAGCAATGCCTGTCTTGCGCGCGATCGCAAGCCATGATGCAGCGACGCCGTCCCATATCCCAGACGCGAGCACACCAGATCCGTCCCTGGCAAAATAATGCTTTGCATGCCCAAACTCACCGCAGGGCCAGCATGTGCGACGGATCGGTCCAGCGCACTTTGAACCCATGCTCGGTCAGGGTCTGCTCCAGTTGCTTTGGCCGATGCCCTTCGCCGCGTGCTTCGAGCAAGCCGAAATGCACCTCGATGCCAATACATCGCAGGCGGGAATCGGGCAGCAGCGCCTGCATGCCGTCCATAACCGCACCTTCGTGGCCCTCGACATCGATTTTGATCAGGTTTGGGAAGCACGCGGGTTGCTCGGCAACAACGGACTCAGCGGAGCGCACTGGCACCGCCAGCGTTCGTCCTTGTTTACTGGCCGTACCCGCAAGGATGCGATGAGTCGGCGCCAGGGGATTCTCGTCTAGGCTCATGTGCAACTCGCCATCGCTTGCTCCAACAGCGACGTTCATCATCTGTATTCGCGGATCATCGGTGAAACGCTCCTGCAACGCGGCGAAACAGTCCGGAGTCGGTTCGAACGCGACCACCTTGCCATGCTCACCCACCGCGGAAGCGAATGCCTGTGTATACAGTCCAAGATTCGCCCCCAGATCCCAGACCGTCTCGCCCGGACGCACTTCCGCTTGCAGTGCAGGACCGAAGCGGTCCTCATACCCACCGCCCGATAAGCGCATCGCAATCCATCGATTCAGCCCAAGCTGGCGCGTGATTCCGCGCAACCGCACGACCCAAGGCGACGTTAACATGAGATAAACTCCTCAGCTTGGACTATCAGAGCGGAGACAACGCTCCTTGCGTGCAGTCGCTGGCGAACCGGCCGCGACAACCCAAGGAGGAAGATCCTTGAAAACACTGGATCGAGCGAGCACCACGGTACCATCCCCAATTGTTACGCCCGGTCCGATAAAGACACCCGCGGTGATCCATACGCGATCTCCCAGGGTGATCGGCGCGGTCAACAGCGGCATTTGCGGTTGGGTCAAGATGCACGAATCCGTGTAGTCATGAGTTGCAGTGCAAAGGTAGCTGTACTGGCTCACCGTCGTCAGCGAGCCGATCCGCACCCGATCGACACAATAGCAATCAACGCCCTGCGCCAGCGTGCTGTGGTCCCCCATCTCGAGATTCCATGGTGCCCAGACACGCGCTGAGGGGTATGGATAAACCGGGCGTCCGATCTTCGCCCCGAACAATCGCAGTAGAAACCGGCGCCAGCCATGCATCATGGTCGGTGTCGGTCTGTAGAAGAGAAGCCACACTATGTTCCAGACACCCCGTACAATCTTGCTGCGCAACCCAGGTTGAGCGCGACTTTTCAACATTAACTCTCCCCGACACAGCTTCGATTTCGACCTGGTCCAACGGGCGCGCCCGCGAGCGTCAGCGCCAAGTTATTGTAAAGTTTCAGCTCCTGTCCGCCATCGGCACGGCATTCGATGGTCCTAAAATTACCGAGTTTGAGAACTCGCATTTCTAACTTATACAAGTCTCCACCTCAGGTATCCTCCGAACCAAGGCGATTGCCGGAGAGAAACAGATCAACTGGCGACGGATTTTCTTTCGCCTTCCCGAAGCGGCAACATGCCTATTGTCGCTCTATGGGCGGGTTGCCGCAACAAAGAGGCCGGACGAGAGGACAAGCCTGGTATGTTTCTCGACAGAAATCGCCTGCATATCGTCGCGATGCCTGATGTCTCTGCGATGTTGCTTAACCAAACCCTATGGATATTGGCCTAGGACACGCCAGGGCTCCGTAAGCTCCAGCCCTGGTTGGACGATATTCTACCTAACCGCCTCGAAACGTGGGTGTCCGTGTCGTCCGTCCGTGTCGTCCGCATCGCCTACTATTCGGTGTCCAGCGGGTAGGCTGTCGAAATCTGCCGTCTCACTAAAACAAGAGCTTCCCGGTTTATGGGTGCTTAGTCGGGGTCGGTGTCAAGGTCGGAATTAGGGATTGGTATCGAGCTGACTGCTTTGATCGATGAGCGGATTCGATTCCGATTCCGATTCCGATAGCGACCCCGACACCGTCTTCGGGGCTTCCCGAGTTGTCTGACGCCGCTCTTCCTGCATACATAAGCCTGATGACTCTGGCGTGAGACTCTGGCGCGAGACTCTGGCGGACATCCGAGACTCTGGCGGACATCCACGCGCTGACCAAAACGCGCGCTTCATGTGGGCTTCCAGCTCGTCAACACTGTCGCCATCCGCGGGTTACGTTTCTCGAAGCTGCCCTGATCCGAACAGGCGCACTTCAGGGAGCGCGATCTACCCTGCGGCCTACAGGATTCTCTATGTACGCTTGCCCGGCAAATTTTTTTCGCAGGGCACAAAGCTCCGCAGCAGGACTAACACTCGATATGGGCGGATGGCTAGCCCTTACCCGACCGGGACTTTCACCCGGCAAGAGACGCCGAGCTTTGCTCGGCGCGATTATGACAACGACAAATAGCAGAAACGGTAGCGGGACATCAGCATCGCTGCACGAATCGGGCGATTTTTTGTACAGTTGCGTGTTACAATCCAGATGCGAATTTCGAGGCTGTCTCAGGGACGCGGGTTGAGCAGACGGCGGGGATCTTAGGCGATTGCCGGAGAAAAACAGACCAGCTGGCGCCGGGTTCTGGTTCGTCTTCGTGCAGCGGCAACCCGCCCATGTCGCTCCATAGGCGGGTTGCCATAACGTTGATACCAGACGAGAAGACAAGCCAGATGGTGTGTTCCTCCACAGAAATTGCCTTAACGCGCTACGCGGCTCTGTTGCCTCAGGCACCCGCCGTACTTTGGCTGGTGGGCGATGTGATTGCAACCATGGCCTGTACCATTGCCGCTTAGAAGCTGTATGCTCCGGTAATGCACATGGTGGAAGCTGGTATCCGCTCCGACAATTGCTCCATGCCCGAGGAGACGAATCGCAGGTTGACGGATACAATCTTGGTTCTTTGCGATGAGTGCGTTTGCCAACGCCAATCTGCGTCAGACGGGCGTGGCCGAGGAGCGAATCATGTTTGTCGGCAACAGATCGATACTCCGCTGGCCAGCCTGGATCGTTTGCAGCCGCCCGGATTTTGGGACGAACGGGGATTGTGTCCGGGCGATGATTTCGTGGTCACCCTGCATCGGCTGGCAAATGTGGACGAAGTTGCGGCGTTGGCCCACCTAATATAATCCACTGCATCCAGGACGCGCGGACTGCCAGTGGTCTTTCCAGCTTTTGTTTCGCTGGCTCAGGTACCGCAGGCGATTGCGGCGGGTAAAACTATTGCAGGGGTGTCAAGTTGAGAATTTCGGTCGTCATGTTTGGAGCGCGCCGCCACTATGCGGTACCGCGGATACTCCACCAAGCCGGTCTGCTCGCCTGTTTTTACACCGATGTCGTTGCCACCCAAGGTTGGCCTCGTTGGCTGAGGTCGACGCCGGATTCCCTGTTACCGCAGAGCTTGCAGCGGTTAAAAAACCGCGTGCCAGCGGGAATTCCCATGTCTCGGATTCGTAGTTTTCCCTGGTTTGGATCCCTGCACGTTTTCAGGCGCTCGCACAGCCGTGGAGCGGTTGCCGCAGCGAGGGAAAACCTGCGGGCAGCTGACGTTCTGGCGCAAAAGGTTATTGCTCAGCCGACGTTTGATCCGCGTCATATCCTGTATACGTTCGATCGGGCTGGCCTGGCTCTGATGCGTTATGTGAAGGCCCGCGGGGGGTTCGCGATTATGGAGCAGACGGCGGTTCCGCTGGAGGTATACCAGGCGAGCGACGCGGAAGAGCGAATTCGATTTCCAAAATGGTCAAACGAACCCGCGCCGCCGAATCTGGGGTTTCTAGCGGAACGGGAGCGGGCCGAGTGGGATCTTGCTGATTTGATCATCTGCGGATCGGATTATGTTCACGCTGAAATTGGCCGTTGCGGGGGACCTGTCGAGCGCTGCCATGTCGTTCCCAGCGGAGTTGCAATGCCCATGTTTGCACAGATAAAACGGGGCGAAGGGATGCGGTTTAGCGGCAATTCACAACCACTCAAGGTGTTGTTCGTCGGTTCGGTTAACCTGAACAAGGGAGTCCCCTATGTGCTCGATGTGGCACGCCGTCTCGGTGATTTGATTCAGGTAAGAATGGTGGGCCAGCTGGGCGTCTCTGCCTATGGCGTCAGCCAGCTTGAACAACATGTGGAACTCTTAGGTCCAGTGCCGCGCGGCAAAGTCTGGGAACATTATGCCTGGGCTGATGTATTTTTTCTGCCTTCCCTTAATGAAGGCTCGGCATTGGTGACCTATGAGGCATTATTGTCTGGCCTGCCGGTGGTCTGCACGCCAAATACCGGCAGTATGGTCCGAGATGGGTTCAACGGCATCATTGTACCCGCCCGAGATGTCGTCACCATGTGTGAAGTTTTGACACGGTTGGCAACGGATACCAGCTATCTGGAATATTTGCGAGCCAATGTTGCCGCATCTCGCGATGACTGTAGCCTTTCTTGTTATGGAGAACGGTTGATCCGCTGTATCGAGCACCAGGATCCAGCAGGTATTCACCGGAGGTCGGATCGGTGACCGAGCAAATCCTGCTGTGGATGATATTGCTGCTGTGTGTCAGCGTGTTTATTCACGGCTTTTTCAAGCTCAGCCGTCTTGTGCAGTTTCCGTTTTTGACCGCGGCCGCTTTTCTTGCCTATCTCTTTCCGCAACTCTATGCCGCGGTATACCATCAGCAATTCCCTGAAGCGGCTGTGGCAAAGACGTTATTGATGACCATCCTGTGCTTGCTTGCCGCCTTCCTCGGGTACACAACCAATCGCAAGCCAGCGACCCTGGGCTATTCTTGGCGATTCAACTACAGACGCCTGATCTATGGCTGTATCCTGCTGACGCTTGTTGGTGCATATTTCTTCTACAAAGTCAGTGTATTGGCACCTACTTTTGATGATGGCCGGTTATGGTCAGGCCCGATAACGATTTACGTTTTTTTTGGACAGTTGCTGATAGTTGGTGTTGTATTGGCATTGATCCTTCATATCAGCCGGCCATCATGGATCACATTGAGCATTTCCCTGTTGGGTCTGCTTTTTTACTTACACCGTGGAATCATGGTCGGTCGCCGCACCGCGCTGGCCGAGTTCTTTCTGATGGCCGGGCTGGCCGCGTATCTCAAGTATCGTTGGGTACCGCCGCGTATCCTTGTATTCATTATACTTGTCTCCGGAGCGCTATGGATCAATGCAATTGGCGATTATCGATCGGAGCTGACTCAAAATGAAAGGCTCTCGGCTCCAATTCTTTCCATCGACTATATCGGTAATATGAAGCAAGCCTTTACAAATGCACCGGACATTAACAATGCCGTTTATGCTATCGACGCGGTCGATCGGGATTTCAGCCTGAATTTTGGTCTTGGGTTGTATGATACAATAATTTTTCGTTATGTACCAGGACAGTTAATTGGCTATGATGTAAAAAAAGGGCTACAAAGTCAGTTTGAATTAGATTACGATCTAAGTTACAATTTCCATACGGGTACGACGAGTACAGGGATGGGTTGGGCGTTCCAAACTTTTTGGTATTTTGGAGTACTATGGTTTTTTATCATTGGCCTGTTAATGAGTCGATGGTTCCTTGCTGCCACACGGGGTGGCATTGTCGCGGCAATGATCTTGATACTTACTTATTATCAGTCTTTGGCGGCCTTTTCGTTTGGACCCGCAGGGTTTTTTTTGCGCCTTATTTTCTTATGCTTTTCATTATTTCCTGTATTACTGTTCGCCAAGCTTCCGGAGAATGCCATACAGAGGTTTTCACGCGCACCGGAGATTGCTGGATCGCAAAAGATTTAGAGATATTGCGTTGCGCATTGCGGTAATCTTCTACAGCTTGGGGCCTTATCATGTGGCGCGCTTGGGCAGCGCGGCAGCCCGATGCGATCTATTGGCCATAGAGGTGGCAGGACGCAGCGTTAACTATGATTGGAATCCAATTGGACAGGTAACGTTTGCGCGGCAGACCCTGTTTCCCAGCGATCGGCATGGGGCGAGAAATTCGCGCGCCCTTTTCGACCGCATCTTGAGCACTTTGCGCGCGCACAACTCGGAAGTTGTCGCGATTCCTGGTTGGAGTGGAAGGCATGCGGCGGCCGCGATGAGGGCCGCTATTGATCTGGGTGCGGCAATTGTGGTGATGTCAGATAGCCAACTGCACGATTTTCGCCGATTTGCTCCGCTGGAGTGGATCAAACGGCGCTATGTAGCACAATGCCAGGCAGGGCTGGTCGCCGGCACGAACCACCGGGATTATTTGGCGCGGCTCGGCATGTCGCCGGAACGGATTTACTTGGGTTATGACGTGGTAGAGAATGAGCATTTCTCCAGAGGTGCGCGGGCTGCACGCGCATCGGCGGATATGCTGCGGGCTCGTTATGGGTTGCCGCCCCGATATTTCCTGGCATCGGCGCGGTTTATGCCAAAGAAGAATCTGGAACGGCTGATCGGCGCATTTGCCGAATATCGGCGGCGGTGCCGCGAGTCGGCCGGTATGGATGCGAGGGGTTGGGACTTGATTCTGCTGGGCGACGGTGCATCGCGCCCGCGACTCGAGGCATTGATCGCAAGACTGGGACTAGAGGCCGCGATTCACTTACCCGGGTTTAAGCAATATGACGAATTACCAGTCTATTACGGCCTGGCCGAGGCTTTTGTGCATGCCAGCACGACAGAGCAATGGGGCCTGGTGGTGAACGAGGCCATGGCCGCTGGATTGCCGGTGTTGGTGTCCAATGCCTGCGGATGCACGCCGGAATTGGTCGCCGATGGCCGCAACGGCTACTCCTTTGATCCCTTTGATCAAAAGGCACTGGCAACGCTGTTGTTGCGGTTAGCCGCAGACGACTGCGATCGCCAGGCGATGGGCAATGCAAGCCGCGAAATCGTTAAGCGCTGGAGCCCCGATACCTTTGCTGAGGGCTTGGTTGGTGCCGCGGCGGACGCGCTTATTGCGCCGCGGGTTCGGCCTCGCTTGATAGACCGCGGTGTATTGTGGGCGCTGGGGCGGCGATGAAGGTTGGGCTGGTGACCGCATCCATATCGCGGCAAGCGGGAGGATTGTTCGCTTCGGTACCTGGCTTGGCGCGCGCTGTGCTCTCTGCTGGCCATGACGTGGTCGTGTTCTCGGGGCAGGATTTCTATACGGATCGGGATTCGGTTGCTTGGTCAGGGATCGAGTTGCGGTGTTTTCCGCGGCGCGGCCCGGCGAGCTTTGGCTATCTTCCGGCACTGCGCAGGGCTCTGGAAGATACGAATTGCGATCTGCTGCATACGCAGGGCCTTTGGATGTATCCGTCTGTGGCCAGTCGTGCCTGGCATCGGCGCACCGGAGGTCCGTTATTGGTTTCGCCCCGCGGTATGCTCGACCCATGGGCGCGCCGTCATGCGGCCTGGAAGAAACGTCTCGCCGGGTATCTGTACGAGGATGCGCATCTGCACGCAGCCGCCTGTTTGCACGCACTTTGCGCATCGGAGGCGGAGGCTTTTCGCCAATATGGACTGCATAACCCGATCTGTGTCATCCCCAATGGGGTAAATTTGCCCGCGGAACCTGACGCGAACGAGGCGAAGAGCGAGCCGCCCTGGCGGGATCGCGTAGCCGCCGATGCGCGCGTCTTGCTGTTTCTTGGCCGGTTGCATCCAAAAAAAAATGTGACGGCATTCATCGATGCCTTTGGCGAGGTGTTGCGACGGGATGCCGCACTGGCGCGGCATTGGCAGTTGGTGATCGCCGGATGGGAGCAAGGCGGGTACGAGGCCGTGCTGCGAGATGCGGCCATCTCAGCTGGGGTGGCCCGGCAGGTTCACTTCATCGGGCCTGTCTTCGGTGCGGAAAAAGTGGCGGTGCTGCGCCACGCGGATGCCTTTGTGCTGCCATCCCTGAGCGAGGGGTTGCCAATGGCAGTGCTGGAAGCCTGGGCCTTTAAATTGCCGGTGTTAATGACCGATGCCTGCAATCTGCCGCAGGGATTCGAGCAACAAGCGGCAGCCCGGCTGCCGCTGGAAGCAGCGGCCATGGCCGACTCGCTGCAGGCATTCCTGGATCAGGATGTGCACGAGCTTCAGAGCATGGGCGACCGTGGCCGTGCGCTGGTGGAGGCGCGTTTCAGGTGGACGCGCATCGGTATCGAAATGGCAGCAGTGTATCGCTGGATCATTGATGGCGGTGCGCCGCCACCGACATTGTGGACGGATTAATCAGGTGCGATCAGCCAATAGGGCGCGGCAATGCCCGAATCCGATCCGCTGGCATCATTTGCCGGGTCGCCCGCAAGCGGGCTCCTACGCCGACTGGCTACCACGGCTGGTAAAGGTCCGCTTGCGGGCGAGGCGGCTTGGCACTCTGCGCACTCTGCGTTGAATCCTTACCTTCTTTGAAGGCAGCACCCATCTGAGCCTGCATCTAGGCCATCATCTGGGTCAGTATCTGGGCCTGAGAACGCTACCTTCGTAGAATAGTCATCTATCCAAGCAGCACCCGGGCAGCATGAACATCGCTTACACCGAGTATTCTTGCTGCGTGCTTTCATACTTGGTCTTGGTTTAGCTGATGATCGACGCAAGTTGAACGGCAGCGGCAGGCGCTACGGATTCGACGAGGATGCCTTGCACCGGGATCTGCTGGGGCGCGGATTCGAGACCTGGTGTTATCGGCCTTTTGAGCGGCTGTTGGAGCCATTGCGTGGAGCGCGCTCGGGCGCTGGAAATACCCTATATGTGCGCGATATCCAGCGCTTGAAGGAGCGAGTGCAGACGGCTCCGCGGTTTCGGCTGGGAACCGGGGCGCATATTTGATTTTTTGTTCGGGTTCTATGGTTGGTCAGAAGCCGGAGCGTTCACGCAAGATTTTGATCTGGAAAAGGCTGGTGCGTTCTTCCTCTTCCAATGCAGACTGGATAAATTGAATGCTCCGTTGGTACAGCGGAATGACGTTGTATTTTAGGGCATTGACGCGCTTTTGCGCCTTGCGTTGCTCTTCCATGAGTCGGTGCAACGCGATTTCCACCTCGCCGAGGCGTGCCAATACCATGGCTGCCTGGGCCAGGTTCTCGCAGGTATCGTCGAAGCTGGAGTCGGTGCCAAGCAACCCGATGGGCTTGATTGGCAACCGTTCGCTCGCCACGGCTGGGTATTCCACGCCGAGGGATCGCCGGGGCAGGATATCCACTCTAAGGGCTGCACTGCGGCCAACTGCGGCTTGATGCAGCCGCCGGCTGCCCATGTGCAGATGCGTGATCGCAAGACAACGGTAGGCTGTTTGCAGCCGGGCTTCCGCCTCCGAGCGCAGGCGTCGATAGACGTCGATACGCTCGTAGACGAGCCTGGTCAACAGCTCGCGCTTGCGTTCCAGCAGGTCATGGCCCTCTTCCAGGAACTTGGCCTGCTTTTTGAGCGCCAGCAGGGTGTTTTTGGTCGGTGGAACCTTTAGAACCCGTTGTGCCATGGGGTGTTGTCTCGCCGTATTTGGTCGTGTGATCTTTGCGCGGACGGAGCGCGGAGTAGCGGTTGCGCTCGCAGGTTACCTGTTGTATCCGCGGTCATGCCCAACCTCGGCCCGGTTCGCAAACGCCTCGCGCACGGCGATGCAATCCACGCCCCCCATCTCGAACTGACGACAGATCAGAGGGCGTTGCGGATAGATGCCACAGCACATTCGCGCGTGATCCAGGGCAGCACACCAACCATCGTCAAGACGCCGCATCGCCGCCACGCCATGTTCGCTGGGATGGAGATAGCGAGGGTGGATGCCGGTATCGGTGATACAGAGAACTTCCAGGCGGCAACACACCGCGGCGCATTCAGAGCAGGTGATGGATGGCATTAGGCTTGGCGGACAAAATGCAAATAGACATGTGAACAGACATGCGAACCGATCATACGCTGCCCTGATGGTATTTCGCCAACGCGGTCTCCGATATGCGGGTCAGCATATCGCGCGGAAACCTGCTCATCAGCTCCCAGGCAAGGTTTAATGTTGCTTCGATACTGCGGTCTTCGGCGTCACTCTGAGCGACAAAACGCCTGTCGAATTCGTCGGCAAATTCCAGATAACGGCGGTCGCGTTCGGACAGTTCATCGGCACCGATGATGCTGGCCAGATTGCGGGTTTCCAGGGCCCGAGCGTACAGCGCGTAGAGCTGTGCGGCGACCTGCGGGTGGTCCTCGCGGGTGTCGTCCTTGCCAATGCCATCTTTCATCAAACGCGATAGGCTCGGCGAGATATGTACCGGCGGATAGATGCCCTGATTATTGAGTTCGCGGGACAGGACGATCTGGCCTTCGGTGATATAGCCGGTCAGATCCGGAATCGGGTGCGTGATGTCGTCTGACGGCATGCTCACCACCGGCATCATGGTGATCGAGCCATGGCGTTGGTGAATACGCCCGCAACGTTCGTAAATCTCCGCCAGATCCGAGTACAGATAGCCAGGGTAGCCCTTGCGTGCCGGTACATCGCCCTTGGCGGTGGCTACCTCGCGCAGGGCCTCGGCATAGTAGGTCATATCGGTCATGACCACCAGCACATGGCGGTCGAGATCGTAGGCCAGGTATTCGGCGGCAGTCAGGGCCGTGCGTGGCAGTATCAGGCGTTCCACTGGGGGATCATCCGCCAGGTTGACGAACATCACCACATTGCGCAATACACCGGAACTGGCGAATTCGTCTCGGAAAAATTTGGCGTCAGCATAGGATACGCCCATGGCAGCAAACACCACCGAGAAACTGGAGTCCTGGTCCTTGAGCTTGGCCTGACGCACGATCTGCGCCGCAAGCCGATTATGCGGCAAACCGGAGCCTGAGAAGATCGGCAATTTCTGGCCACGCACCAGAGAGTTCAGTCCGTCGATGGTGGAGATACCGGTTTGGATGAACTCACGCGGATAGGTCCGAGCAGCCGGATTGATCGGCGCGCCAGCGACCGCGCGACGGATGTTCGACAGCACGGGTGGGCGGCCGTCGCGGGGCTCGCCAAGGCCATTGAATTCGCGCCCGAGAAGTTCTGGCGACAATGCAATGTCCACCGGCTGGTCCAGAAAACGCACCCAGATATCGTTCAGATTCAGGTTGTCGGTGCCGTCGAATACCAGGATCAATACTTCATCCCGAGCACTTCGGATGACCTGCCCATCACGGGTCTCGCCCTGATTGTCGCTGATGCATACGCGGTCGCCGAACGCGACGCCAGAGGTGCCGCGGATCAGAATCAGGCCACCCCTGGCCTCGCTGGCGGTTCGGTACTCTTTAATGCTCATGGCGAATGTTGAGTCGTCTGTTTTGCATACTCCAATCGGATCGCTTCGAATGCAGCTTGGATCTCTGTGGCGAGCGCGTGGATGCTGTCCACTTGTTTACTGTTATACAGGGATTTGCAGCGTCGCACCTTGGCCAGTTCGGGCATGGTTTGCAATTCCGTGACCGGCACGCCGAGTTCGATCAGAGCCATACCCTTATCGTAGATCGACAGTGCCAGATCCAACAGTGCAAACTGTTTTTGCGGTGAGCAGAAGGTGTCGACATCATCCAATGCACTCTGCTGCAATACACCCTCCTTGATCAAGGTGGCGCCCTCGAGCTGCCAGCGTTGGGCATCGGACAAGGCTTCCGGGCCGACCAGATTGACAATCCGCGAGAGTTCCGCATCGCGGGCAAGCAGAGCTAAAGCCTGGGTGCGACGTTCTTCCCAATGGCGGTCGATTTGTTCATGCCACCACTCGGCGGCCATGTGCACATGCCCGGAAAAGCTGGTCACCCAGTCGATGCTGGGATAGTGCCGTGCGTCGGCGAGTTCCTTGGAGAGCGCCCAAAAGGTCTCGATAATATCCTTGGTGTGGCTGGTTACAGGCTCGGAGAAGTCACCGCCGGGCGGTGAAACGGCACCGATCAGGGTCACTGATCCGGAGCCGGCGTCAAATGTCTCGACGCGCCCGGCGCGTTCGTACACCGCGGCCAGACGTGACGCAAGATAGGCTGGATAGCCTTCCTCCACCGGCATTTGGCCCAGCCGGCCGGATACCTCACGCAGAGCTTCGGCCCAGCGGCTGGTGCTGTCCGCCAGCATGACACAGTCGTAGCCCATATCGCGGTAATATTCGGCCATGGTCAGGCCGACATAAACAGATGCCTCGCGCGCTACCACCGGCATGTTGGATGTGTTGGCCACCAATAAGGTGCGCTCCATCAGTTTGCGCCCTGAATAGGGATCCTCGAGTTTTGGGAAGGTCTCGAGCACATCGACCAGCTCGTTGCCGCGCTCACCGCAGCCGACATAGATGACGATGTCCGCGTTCGACCAGCGCGCGATCTGCTGCTGTACCACTGTTTTGCCTGCACCGAACGGACCTGGCACAGCACCCTTACCACCTTTGAGTTGGGGAAAAAAGCTGTCAATCACGCGCTGTCCGGTAATCAACGGCGAGATACCGTCGTCGCGTCGCAGATAAGGTCGCGGTTTGCGCACTGGCCAGCGATGATAAAGACTCAGGCGCTGGCTCTGGCCACGCTGGTCGCGCACATGCGCGATGATGGCTTCAATGTCGTACATACCAGCAGGTGCGACCTCTTCCAACTCGCCGCTGACATTCGGTGGTACCAGAATCCTGTGCAATACCGTGGCGGTCTCCTGCACCGTACCAATCACCGCGCCGCCGCTGATCTGCTGGCCGGGCTGCAGCGATGGGTTTGGCTCGAACTCCCATTGCCGGGCGCGGTCCAGGGCTGGCGCGGTCAGACCGCGACGCACATAGTCGCCGGATTGCAACGCAATCTTTTCCAGAGGGCGCTGTACACCATCGAAGATACCGCCCATCAATCCAGGGCCGAGTTCCACTGATAATGGCCAGCCGAGGCCAACGGCAGGCTCGCCGGGGCGTACGCCGTCGGTACTTTCATAGGTCTGCACCACGGCCTGCCGGCCGGCGAGGGAGATGACCTCGCCGATGAGGCCGATCTCGCCGATGCGCACCTGTTCGCCGCTCTTGATGCCGGACAGTTCGATGGTGACGATCGGGCCATTGATATCGAGTATGCTGCCGGTCTGCTGGGTTTCGGTCATGGTAATCTGTTCCGGGTCAGAGTTGCGGTATCGGTCGCTGGTCCGTTCGCTTGCTCCCTGTCCGAGCCGCCATCGCTAACCGCTAAAGAGACTGCCGGTGTCGAAGCCACCCGGCACCAGATGTTGCTGAATGCTTTGTTGGATGGACGTTCTTAGTCGAGCCATACGGCCCTCGAAGCTGTTGTCAACCCGAATACGCCGTGCGTCGTCGGTCAGCAGCACGCCAGCCAGCGTATCAATGGGCTCGTCTGCGAGTCGTGCTTGTTTGTGCGCCGGCAAGGCCTGCTGTACCTGCTCCCAGTTGGCCGCAAGCAACCGTTGGTCGTGAGCGTTAGCGGCGATGATCAGGCTGTCGCCCTCGATCTCTGCGGCGGCGGTTGCGATTAAACCGAGCAATGTCTTCAGGTAGGCCGGTTCGTCGGCTGCCAGAGCGCGCATCTGCTTGGCGAGGCGATTCTCGACATCGCAGACTAGATTCCAACGCACTTGGTCCAAATGGCTTTGCAGTCGCAATTCCTCGGCCTGTACCTGCTGGCGATAGCTACGCTCTCCAAGGGATTTAGCGATAGCCTCCTCGCGTTGTTCCCGCAGTCGCAATTTTTCTGCCGCTTCACGCAGAATGGCATCGCGGCTGCGATCAGCTCGCTCGCGAAACTCATTGGCCAGGCGTTCGGCGCGGGCTAATATGGCCTGCTCGAGATCTTCAGCTTGGGTCACGGGAATCGTCTCGGTTTAGCGCAAGGGTTGAGAGTCCTAACCCTGACATCCTACGATGGAATGACATTGAATTCGAGGGCTGCACTGTGGATACATCTCTGACGATCGATATTTTGACTGGCCTGGCCGCAATCGGTCTGCTGCTGGTGCTGCTGCTGTGGTGGGTTGCTCGCCACCATCGCTCCATCCCTGAAAACCAAACGCTCTGGCAAGAACGCAATTATACCTGCGTCCAATGTGGTATTCCGATGCAACAGGGCTGGGTATTGATGGGCAAGGGCGCGATCTGGTCAGAGCGCACAGCGGGGCGCCCTGGCAGCTTTGCCCTGATCACCGCCGCTCTGCCGAATACCATCAGCCTGCGCTTTCGGCCAGCGGCGAATATGGCGTGGCGTTGTACGTCATGTCAACTCGTGTTGATCGATCATAGCAAATTAGTGCATTAGCATGGAGGTGCTAGGGTGCAAAGCGCACACTCGGCAGTCAGGATGGGCCTTGTTCATAATTCCGATCAACTGACGAGCGGGTGCGTGGGGCTTTTCCGTAAGAAGTTGGTTTTAAAGTTAAAATACTGGGACGCTCAAGGCTAGCCCTAAGTCTTGACTGAGCTTATGAGCAAGGCCTCAGGATGAGAGCAACAATAAAGCTGAGGATAGAGGATTCCAATTTCTCGTGCCCTGATGACATGCCTTTTCGATCCCGATCCCGATCCAGTGGCGCTGGGCGGGTTGCACCCACTGACTACTCGATGCCTAAACGAGGTGGGTCGGATAATGATCAGAGCCGGCTGTTGAGTCCAGATCTTTGGCCCAATATACACTTACTCAGTTAAATTGCATTCATCGCCGTGGAGTTGACCACAAGCCTGATGACCAATGTACGCCGGGAATTAACCGATTGGCTTAGCCTACTCACATTAATGCTGATGTGGGGTTCCGCCTTTTTATTCACGAAAATCGCCACCACAGCGCTACCAATGCAGACCATTGTCAGCGCTCGTCTCGCGATTGCCGCGCTGATCCTGGTGCCACTGGCTGTCGTATTATCAAAGCGCATTCCATTCGATGCGCGACTGTGGCTTTTTTTCATTCTCATCGCCCTGGTGGGCAATCTGCTGCCGTTTTCGTTGATCACCTGGGGACAGCAGTTCATCGATAGCGGTCTGGCCGGTATTTTAATGTCGGCAATGCCGCTCGCGACCCTTGGGCTGGCGCATTTATTTGTTCCGGGCGAGCAATTAACATTCTATCGAGTGAGCGGTTTCATACTGGGTTTCATTGGTGTTGTGGTGTTGATCGGCCCCGACGCACTGCTCGCCGCTGGTGGCGAACGGGCGCCCATATTACCGATGTTGGCTGTGCTTGGTGGCGCCCTTTGCTATGGGGTTTCCTCCATTCTAGCGCGGCTGCGTCCGGCCAGCGATGCGCTGTCGACAGCCACAGCGGTGGTTGTGCTCGCGGCATTGTTATCGTTACCTGGGGGGATCGCTGCCGGTCGGGTGGAAACAGTAACACTGTCAGCATCGGTCATTATTGCCATTTTATTTCTAGGCTTAATGTCAACGGCGCTAGCATTAATTGTCTACTTTCGGCTAATCCAGTCGGCTGGACCAGCTTTTACATCCCAATTGAACTATTTGATTCCGCTTTGGGCTGTCGGCATCGGTGTATTATTTCTAGACGAACAACCCACGTTGGCGCATCTTATCGGGCTGTGCTGTATTCTTGCTGGAATTTTATTGTCTCGTCGCGCCCCACCTCCGGTTCGGGCTCTGGCTTCGAAGGCTGTTTGAAACCCTACGCCTGCAAGCGCTGTCTTCAGAGCGACGATCTGGGCGATTTCTGTGGAGAAACAGACCACCCGGCTTGTCTTCTCGTGGTTGCTGCCTTTAAAGAATTTTAGAATTCAGCGCAGAGACGCAGAGTGCGCAGAGGGGCCAAGGCGCCTCGCCCGCAAGCGGACCTATACCAGCCGTAGGAGCCCGCTTGCGGGCGACCGGCAAATGATGCCAACGGATTGGACGCAAGCGCTGCGCCTTTCCCGGGAGAAAGGCTGTAGACCGCTGTCTTCTCGACAAATGAACTGAAGATATCCCAGGGTGTAACTCGCTCAGCGCGACTTGATCGGGACTGGGATCGGAACTGGAATTGGGATCGAAAAGACATGACATCAGGGCGTGAGAAACCTGATGTTTACCGGGCCGATATTTACTGGGCGGATGCTTACTGGGCGCTGCCTGCAAAGAATATGAATCAAACTTCATTCTGGTTGAATAGCTGAACATTCTATGCAGGCAGCAGCCCTTACTCGTCCGGCCTCGACATCGCGGCAACCCGCCCATAGAGGGACCATGGGCGAGTCGCTGCTTCCGCGAAGGCGAACGAGAATCCGGCGCGCCCCAGTTGATGTGTTTCTCTCCGGCGATCGCCTAATTCATGCAGTACGTGACAAACCACCTATACAAAACGCCCTGAATCTATTCTCCCAAGTCGACCGGACTCTCCATCCCTTATCGCACTTATAATCAGTCGAAATCGGTGCAACCGCCCCCGCAACAGCGCCACAATAAAGAGTAGCGCAAGATATAGACTACGGTTCACCGGGTAAAGCTTACTCTTTGCACCACTCCGATAATCGAGGTAAGCGTGATTGCGTGCGGCATAAAAAACGGTTAAATCATCGCCCTTGCTCAGGGTTGGAAAGACTATTTTACGCTCGAGACGTTTGTCATGGCCCGGCGGTTCAAGGTCTTGAATGCGAGACCTGAGAACAACCCCTAGATATCCTCCGGATGCTGTCAGCCGTTCTGTGTACTCTAAATCATCCGAGTACACGACAAACTCCTCGTTTGGATACCCAATACGCTCGACTACTGCGCGATGCAACAGCAGACCACCGTACGGAGCGTGCGCACGGGGAATTACTTCATCCGTTGTCTGCTCTACAGTGCCAGGCAGGAAACGTAAACGCAAACGACGCGTAAGATCGCGAATATTAACGCGAAAAAACTTACCATACTGGTCTTCGCGCCAAGTGGACAATAAATGCTGCTGAATCTTTACACGAAAAGAACACACGGCGAGCGCAGAGGTATCATACTTCCCTTGCAGCTGCTCATACTGTTGTAACAAGGAACCCAAGGCACCGGGTTCCGGTCGATTGTCATCGTCCAGCAGCCACACCAAGGTTGCGCCGAGTTCCAGTCCGCGCTCAATGCCCGCTTTAAACCCCCCCGCCGATCCGATATTCTCAGGCAGTTGCAAGACATCGATGTCGATACTGGGAAACTCGCGCGACCATGCTGCGATATTCCAGTCGCAACCATTGTCAACGATTACCAGGCGTGTTACGCCCTCATCTTCCAAGGCGCTCACTACCTGGCCCAGCAGATGGCCGCGCTGACCGTAGGTAACGGTGACAACGCAAACACTGTCATATGCGTGCGGCTTCACGCGGCCTATCCATAGAATATGCCAAGCGTGAAAGCCATTACTGCAGCAGGGGTTGCACCCCCATGTGGATGGATTAGAAGCATGTGTAAACCAAAACCTGGAAGTTCAATAACCGGGCAGGTACTGACGGAGATATCGAGAGAGAACATCCTGGTGCAACTCCAGCGCTCGCGCGCACGGCTAAAAAGATTCGTCCTCGCGAAGTATAGCGGATAGGAAAAGACGGATAGGACAATCCGGCTCACTCCGTCGGATCTTGCAATAGCCGAATGCTGATCCCGTCGGTGGATGATCGAGGACTGGTCAAGACGATGCTTTCAGGAGTAGCGGACGAGCATCTTAGACCATGTGAATGCTGGCCCTGTGGGAAAAGCAGTCGTCAAGACAAGGCAGATGCCAGGCCAGTGGATAGAAACAGCCTCATTCAAATAGGTCGCGGAACGCTTTGGCGAAACGTTTGTAGGCGTCCCATCCGTCTTTGTCCATAACCTGGTCGATAATCCAGCGATTTTCTTGCTCGTCTCCCATCAGGGTTTGAATTTCATAGCCGAGATGCCGCAGGAACGGGTAGGTAGGTCCATCGTCGTCAAGTTGAAATTCTGCATATTCGGCGGAACGCTCATTAAGCCGGGTAATGAACAGACTGCCATGCTCGCCCGGCCCGAGTAGATCCTGGCTGTTATCCTGTACATGTTCGAAGCACTTCTTTGCAAATGAGGTAATCAGTTGTCGACGCTGCTGGTCAGCGAACAGATCGTGGGATAGGCGATCGGCGATCTGGATCAGGAAGATCAGATATTCCTGTATCACCAACAGACGTTGTGCATCGTCACGGTAGACGAAGCGCTCGCAGTGCAGTGTGATGGCCTTGTCCATCGAGATGCGCCAGGCAATGAAGGCCAGTGCGCTGCCGATTTCCGGCATCGAGCGTTCGCTTTCGTCGTTCCACCAGTGGCTCTTGATGCGTAGCGCCATGACATATGGCCTCCTATTGTGTGGTTGTGTCTTTCGGAAAGTTTTGAGATTCGAGATCCTGGTGATGAATCAACAGCAATTGAATATTTTGGTCAATGCGGTCCAGCACAACTGTGACATCTCCGACGCCCGCCATGGCGCCGACTATTCACTTTGCGTCTATCTGATGAAGATGCGCGAATACTACCGCTGGGAGCAGCGTCTACCCTATGGCGCAGCGTTGGAGAAGGACGCGGTGGGCAATTGGCTCCAGGCCCGTGAGCAGCTCTGGGAAGCGCTGGAAGATGCCGACTGGCAGTCGCTTTGCATTGCTGAACAGGAGTACGATCCCTACGACGCCAATGCGATCAACCAGGCTCTTGCCCCGCATGGCCTAGTTTACAGCAGCGGTCTTGGCCAGCGCGCCAAGCCGCACTTCTTTCTCGGCAGGTTGGAAAGGCGCACCCGAATCGGCGGCTATTCGGTCTACGTGGCTGCTGCTGAATATGCCCGCGACCTCACCGCGCCGCCCGCGATGTCGCTCGGGGATCAGATTTTTTTACGCCGCGAATCTCTGCGTCGCGTGCTTTGGGAAAAGTTGGAGAGCTGGCGCTGGAACCGCCCGGACAATGCTCTTGGACAGGCCTTTGCCTGCTATGATTTCGACGCCGATCTGGAAGGCTCGCTCACCGCCATGACCGATTGCGAAATCGATAATACGTTATTGCACGAGCAGGGTGAGTACTTGGCCGGCAACATCTTGGACAACGCTGCATGGAATGCAATGCTGTTGGATCTCATCCAGACTCCGGCCGAATTGATGGCGCGGGCCGTGCGTGACCATCTAGCCGATTGCTTGGTGACCTTGCCCGGGATCGGTGACAGGCTTGCCGCCGACATGGCCACCGGCTGCGCGGCATTGCACTTCTATATTGGCAATCTAAGCCCTATGCGCGCTAAGATCTTCCCCAAACTGGAGAGCTTCTATCAGACTTGGCGCCAGCATCACGACAATACCGCATTGCGCGACCTGGCAAAGCTTGGCCGTGCGCATTGGCAGCGTCTTGGTCGGCAGATGATCGGACTGCATCGTACACACGGGAGCGGTGCGGCGCCGATGATTCGCGATTTGATCGAGCAGAATCCTCTGTAGCGAGGCCATCACGCACGGCGGTTGACTCACGACCCCAAGCCCCCGACAATCAGCAGGATTTGATCTGATCCTACCCAGAAGCCTATGTCCGCAGTCGACGCCGAGCGCATTATCCCTCCGCTGCACAGCATTCGCGAATTGCGTCCTGGCAGCTTTATATTCGAGCGTGCCAACGCACTGCCGCCGAGTTTCTGCGACGAGGTCATCGCGCGCTTCGAGGCCAATCCACAACAGCAATATGCCGGGCGAGTCGGTCAACTGCGCGAACAGGATACCTCCATCAAGCAGACCATGGACCTGGTGGTCAGCAATAAGCCGGATTGGAAAGACGTCGATACCATGTTGTTTCGCTCATTGGTCGTTGCGATGCGCGAGTTTCGAGAGACATTCCCCTATTTCAAAGGCCCGTTCAAGGATCTGGGCTACCAGGTGCAGCGTTACCTACCGGGGCAATTTTATCACTGGCACATCGACGGCGGCAGCCATGAGCTGAGCCAGCGACAATTGGTGGCAATCTGGTATCTGAACGATGTGCCTGGACCGGGCGGCGACACCCAGTTCCTGTATCAGGACATCAGCGTCCAGCCACGGCGTGGCAAGCTCTTGCTGTTTCCACCGTTTTGGACCCACGAACACCGCGCCGCGCGCTTGGAGTCCGGGGTCAAGTACATTGCCACCACCTGGATCGTGTTTGCATGAGCCAACCCTGTGAGCCAGCCCATTGAACCAGCCCATTGAACCAATCCAGTGAATCAGCCCAACGAATCAACCCTGATGACTCATCGGACCACAACGGACGCTCCGCGTTTGCTCGGCATTATTGAGCTTGGCGGCTATCCTAACTTCCTGCCGCTCTATCGGCGGCTCGGTTTCGACGCAGAACTGGTCAGCTCCCAGCGCAAGGCGCAGGCGTCACTAAAAAAGCGGCTACCGGACGTCATTGTCGCCGAGTACAACTTTCAGTCCGATTTCCGCGATCGCAGCAGCAATCTGGAGACCTTGATGGCCAAACTACAGCGCCACCCCGAGATCCGCGTGGTCTGTATCTATCAGCCTGAGCATCAGCATAAGCTCGATGCGATGAGGGCGCGGTTTCCCATCTTTGCAGCATTGCCGCTGCCGGTGGACGATGCCACCATGGAGGGGGTATTGCAGCGCGCGATGAAGGCGAGTTGATCGGCTCAATTGGTCGCCGGACAGCGAGCCGCTCCACAGTCCGACCAGAATCAGCCCGACCAGAATCGCCTCAGGATCGCTGCAGCAGGGTTTGACAAGCAGCAGGAGGCTGTCGCCGTGCTTTGGGCCGAGCGGACGATTTCTTCGGTGACCTGGCCTCCGAACTGAACCACCAGGCAAGTTCCGCGCCGCAGCCGCTGCCTCTTGCAATCGGTGCCTGCTGTTTGCAGGCAGGGCTGTCCTTGGGGCACTTCAAGCGCACATGCATGTGTGCGTCGTGGCCCCACCAGGGCCTCAGCTTTCGCAGCCAATCGGCATTGCCTTGTTGTTGGCATAGAGCGCGCTTGATGCTGGGATTGACCAGGATGCGGTCCACGGATGGATGCTCGGCAGCCATGCGCATCAGGAACAATTGGTCCGGTCCCCAGTTGTCATTCAAGCCCAGCGCGCCGGTGCCGAGCATGCTGGGTGGGTCGCGCCGCTCCGGCGTATCACGAACGGCCTGTGCCGGTGAATCCGCCAGCGTCAACCAAATGTCCACATCCAGCCCGTTTTGATGGCTGACGTGGGACGAGGACATGCGCCCACCCCGAGGTTGGGCCAGGTCACCGACCATGATCAATTTTCCATTACGTCGGTCCATTGCCTTGCCAAGTTTGCGGATTAACGCATTGGTCTGCGGGTGGCCATAATAGCGATTGCGCTGGCGGCGGATGCTGACATAGCCAATGCCGGATGCAGGCAGCGCCTGCGCACCTTGGATACAGCCGTTCGAAGGGCCGCCGATGACCACCGGCATGCCCTGGGCGACGGTCTTGATGCGCGACCAGGGAGTTTCGGCGGCGACAGCCATGGTGCCCAGGCCGAGCAGCAGGATGATGCTGATGCCAGCCAGAATGCGTGGCGAGGTTGATGTTCTCATGAGTTTCCCAATACGGCGGCTGGCGCCTGGTTGATCTGTGGAAATGGCCAGTCTATCGCCAATTGCGGATGCAATGTGCACCGCGCGCGTGTTTAAAGTCCTGCAAAACGGATTGAGGAGGATGGTCTTACTAAGAATTAGATTCAAGCACTGTAGGTCAGGGGCAGGCGGGGCTGCCGCTGCGCTCGACACGAGATTGCCGGACGGGCATCGACCACGTCCTTGTGGTGCTTCGGAATCCGTCTATTGGTATGCAATTCGGGCTTGGGCGATTTCTGCCAACTTTGTTCTCGGTCTGACTTGTCTTGACGCTTACCTCTGGCGGCGGGCCGGCGCTCACAATGCAGGCATTGCGCGCGCAGCCCGCCTTAAAAAGTAGGCATCAATCCTGCTCCATCCGTAAGCTTTGCTTCCGGCAACCATCTTATGCTGCGCGCTGATTGGCCAGGCGCTTGCTGGTCATGGCGCCGCGGAACATGATGAGGAGGAACAGGCTTGCGACGAACCCTATCGCAGCCAGCGCGCTGGCGACGATCAGAGGTTTGCTTTGCGGGTCAGAGATATTGAGCAGATTGCCAATCCCGAGTAATGTCGGGTTATTGTCCGGTACCATGATCACATAGGCGCAAAACAGCAGAAAAATACCGAAAAACACCAGCTTGAAGTCCATTTGAACGGCAGTGATCAGCGCCGTTAAGGCCAGCAGATAGAGTATGATAGCGACGTACTGCTGGGTGCTCAGCGTATCGCGTATTCCCTGGGTATTGAAAATATAGATCAGGCCGATCAACAGGCCCCAATGAATACATTGTTTAACTAGGTACCAGAGTCGCCCCTTACCTGAAATGTACGCCTGCCCCCAACCGGAAACCAGCGAGATCACGGCGACGACTGGGACAAAGAACTCCCAATATTTGTAGGTTCCTTCCATATCCCCCTGACTGAGCCAGAACAGGACGAGGGTGGCGCCGAACAGGACTACAAAGGGAAGCAATGAAATCAGTAGAGGGCTGTTTTGGCCCTTGGTTTTTGCCGATATGGCGTTTGCATCTTCGGACACGGCTTGGCCTCCAACGGGGCGAGAGGGTGATGCCGAGGGTCTCAGCGTCCGCCGGATCGCGAAGGGCGGGCGCCAATGCGTATGCGCCGGAGAGTTAAGGTTCGGGTCGGCGCAGACGCGGGAGGACCATCGGCGTAACGAACCTCAGCCTAGTGTAAACCATTTTGATAATGTGTGAAGCTGGATTGACATATTTTTTGGAATCTTGTGTCAATTAAAGTTGACGTTTGCCGGTTTTCCTAGCCGCGACCGCAATCGGATCTCAGAATGGCCAGATCAAGGGTACCAAGGCAATCGTTATTATGCCGACCAGTAGCGTCAGCGGGATACCGATGCGCATAAAATCGCCGAATCGATAGCCGCCAACATTAAACACCATTAGATTCGTCTGATAACCCACCGGTGTCGCGAAGCTGGCCGAGGCGGCAACCATCAGCGTGATGATGAAGGGCAGGGGGCTTATATGCATGAACCGTGCCGCATCCATGGCGATCGGAAACATCAGCACGGCAGCGACATTATTGGTGGCCAGGGCGGTCAGCAGTGCGGCGCTAGCGAACAGCAGCGCCATGGATACCCAGGGCAGCCCCTGGGCGAGGCCGATCAGCGAGCCTGCCAGCAGCGCCGCGGCGCCGGTTTTTTCCAGCGCGGCACCGATGCCGAACGAAGTTGCGATCACCACCAACACTTGCCAGTCCGGCGCGCGCCGGGCCACGCGCCCGACGGTACAGCGGGTCATAACCATGGCGCCGGCAGCGAGCAATGCCCCTTCCAACATCGAAAACAAACCGATGCCGACGCTCACCACCATGAGCGCGACGATGCCAATGGCAATCGGAGCGCGGTCATGATCGATGGGATGGGTGTCGCCGAGCTGGCTGACCACATGAAAGTCCTTCAAGTTGCGCTGTTGCACCACGAATTCCGGGCGCGTTTCGAGCAGCAAGGTATCGCCCGGGGCAAGCACGATGTCGCCGATCTTGCGCTCCACCCGCTCGCCATTGCGCGACAGTGCGATAATCGCGGCATTGTAATGGGCGCGAAAACGCCCCGAGCGCACGCTGCGTCCGATCAATGGCGAGTTGTTCGACAGCACCGCCTCGACAAAGCAGCGATCCTGGCATGTGCCGCCGAGTTTGAACACCTGGTTGGTTGCCGGCACAAGCCCACGGATTTGCAGCAGATCCACCACCGAATCCACAATGCCGGCGAACACCAGCCGATCGCCATCCTGGAGGATCTCGTGCGAGGAGACTGCTGGTATGACCTGCCCCCGACGCTCGATCTCGACCAGGAACAGACCTGGCAGTTGACGTAATCCGGCCGTCTCGATACTCTTGCCAGCCAGCGGGCTATTGGGCGTTACCAGCATCTCGGTGGTGTAGCGCCGCACGTCCTCGCAGTTCTCCACGGCGGGAGTGCGATCAGGCAGGAGTCGTTGGCCGAAGACGAGCATGAACAGCAGCACCGTAATCACCACCGGCAGGCCGATCCAGAGCAGATCGAACAACCCCAGGCCCGGCAAGCCGCTGCGCTCGGTATACAGCCCATCCACCACCAGATTGGTGCTGCTGCCGATCAGCGTGCAGGTGCCGCCAGCGATACTGGCAAAGCTGAGCGGGATCAGCAGCCGTGACAGTGACAACCGGTGGCGTTTTGCCCAGTCCTGCACGGCCGGAAGAAAAATGGCCACCACCGGGGTATTGTTCAGAAAAGCGCTGAGCGCCGCTGCCGGCAGCATCAGCCGCAGGCGCGCATGTTGCTCGCCGCGCGGGCGGCCCAGCAGCGATGAACCGATCCAACCGACCGCTCCGGTCTCCGTGAGACCGGTCACCACCACGTACAGCACCGCCACGGTCAGCATGCCCGGATTGGAGAACCCAGCCAGCGCCTCTTGCGGCGTGAGTACACCGGTAACCAGCAGCAGCGTCAAGGCTCCGGAGGTGATAATGTCCGGCGCGATGCGTGTGCGAACGAACAATACGAAGCAAAGTACGACCAGGCTCAAACTGAGCCAACCCGGCCAACCGAGGTTTGCAAGACCAAGTTGAGCTGGGTCGGTCATCCGCCGCGAATCGAGGACTGATGTGCGCCAACCAATGCCTCGTAGCGTGCCTTGAAGGCTGTCTGGCGTAAGCGCTCGGCCTCCTGCTCGGTGGCGATCAGTGGAGAGTCCTGCCATTGCCCGAGATCATGGTCGAAGACGGAGAAGCGCCACGCCTTGCCGACCTTGAAGACCTTGGTGACATCCTGGCCAGCTTGCGCGATGGCTTGCATTTTGTTGAGTCCGCCAGGCGCATTGCCGGCGGCCGACTGGGTGGCCGACTGGGCGCTCGATTCCGAGTCCGACGACGCGGTCGTTGTTGGTTCCGCCGCCGCTGCCGTCGGTGCGTCGCGGAAATGAAACTGATTGTTCTGAATCTCGCCATGCAGATCCAACTCGACCGCATCGAGATTTGGCAGCCGGGCGAGCAGATAACCCGCCATCAACCTGCCGATGCGTTCGTTTTCCTTTTCCATGGCGGTCAGCAATTTATCGGCGACAATCTGGCAGCGTTGCAGTCGGCTTGGATGATCGACCCACTCCCGGCTCATCTGCCAGCCGCGATCCATGTCTTGGTCGAGTTGATCGAAAAAGCTCGCCCCCTGTTCAATGATCCGCTCGGGGACATTCAGGGTGTAGACTTGGTCATCGATGATGGCCTTCAAGATCATGCTCGGTCTCCGCTGGCTAAGCGCACGCTGGTTGCTGATAAGGCGTAATCCGGTATTTTAGCAAATCCTGCCTCACCACCGCGCTGCCTGGCAGCGAGACCAACACGATCATCATGATGCTGACCATACCCAACTTGCTCAATTCCGCCCAACTGGACAAGATCCACGAGTTATTGGCCGCTGCCGAGTTTGTCGACGGCCGGCTCACCGCCGGCTTTGCCGCCGCAAAGGTAAAGCACAATCAGGAAATGCGCCAGGATGCAAAGCGCATGCGATTGTTGATTCGCATTCTGATGGCCAGCTTGGGCCAGCATGAGATCTTCCGCTTTGGCGTACTGCCGCACCGGGTTGCCGACCCGATCTTTGCCCGTTATCTGCCTGGCATGCATTATGGCGATCATGTGGATGATCCCATCATGGGCAGCAGCGGTCCGCGGTTTCGCAGCGATGTGTCGATGACTCTGTTTCTGAATTCGCCAGAGCGCTATGACGGCGGTGAATTGGTCATCAGAACCGCGTTTGGCGAACGCAAAGTCAAACTACCCGCCGGCGATGCCGTATTCTATCCATCGTCGAGCCTGCACCAGGTCGCCGAAGTGAGTCGTGGAGAGCGGTTAGTGGCATTGACCTGGATTCAGAGTTATGTGCGCGATGCAGCCCAGCGCGAACTCTTGTACGAGCTGAATCAAGCCAGAGAAGCCCTGCTGAAAGAATCGCCCGAGGCCGAGTATACGGCGTTGGTGGACCGTGGATATACCAATCTGCTGAGGATGTGGAGTGAACTCTAGAGCTGATGTGCTTGGCTTGCAACGATGGCTAACCGCAAAAAAAAAACGCGGCAGGCCGAAACCATAAGCCGCGTAAAGTGACGCACATCGGTAGCTCGGGGGCTGCGAGCAATGAAATTAGGCTACACACAGATCGGTCGCAGCGGAATCCTGAGGTATCCTAGTGGCGCATGGGGGAATCCCTGATCTATCTGTTGAATCAATAGTCGCGCTGACAGGAAAGGGGGCAACCCGCCCAGCGCGCCCTGGAGAGAGTGTCACAAGCAAACGACACATCTTGTTGGAACTCTCGAGGCGAGAACCGTGAAATACGCAAAAAGCGCGAAAAAAGACTCTGAATTGACGTATTATCCTGCTCATTTTCGCGTTTTTCCTCATTCTATCTTGCCAACCGAAATGTTTCCGATCCCGATCCCGATCCCGATCAAGTAGCGTTGGCGGATTGCACCCGAAAGGAAACCCAATGCGCGCTGCAATTTTGGCTCACAAGGCCAAATTTGGAAGTGTGTCGCACCGGCATCGACGGGGCTGCTCGAGGTTGAGCCACCAACGTGCTGCATCGGCAGTTATCGAGAAATTCCTGATGGCACTTCAGCTCTACAGCCCATAAATAATTAAGTGAAATAAAAAAAGAATTGCCTTATTCCGAGGCAAATAGATTCTGCAAACCTTGATTGTATTTTAGAAGTCGACTTGGACCACTGTCCAGGTAATATCGAGAAGCGTATGGCCCAATATCAAAGTACCGTGCTGATTGTGGATGACCATCCATTGGTGCGCGAGGGATTAAAAGCCCTGATTGCAGGGGAGCCCGATCTCTGCGTTTGCGGCGAGACCGGCAGTATGCGCGATGCTCAGAATTTAGTGCGCGAAAAACAGCCGGATATCGTGATTATCGACTTGTCGCTGGAAGACGGCAATGGACTGGATTTAATCCGACGCCTGAAAAACCGATATCCACAGACCAAACTGCTGGTCTGCTCCATGCGCGACGAATCGCTATTCGCCGAGCGTGCCATCGCCACCGGAGCGCATGGATACATCAACAAGCACGAAGTGACGACGCGCATCATCGAGGCATTGCATCGGGTTCTCGACGGTAAGATCTACCTGAGTTCTCAGATGGTCGAACGCATCGTCTCTTCTTTGTCCCAGAATCAATTGCCAACCGATTCGGCCATCAAAGAACTCAGCAATCGAGAATTAGAAGTCTTTTGGCTCATCGGCCAGGGGCGTTCGACCGGGGAAATAGCCGAGCACATGCATTTGAGTGCGAAAACAGTCGAAACTCATCGCGAGAAAATCAAACGGAAGCTCGGTTTAACTTCGGCCGGCGAACTGATGCGCCATGCCGTGCAATGGGATTTGGAGCAGAAGTGATATCAATCACAGGGCTGATATTGACCGCAGCGCTACGGAGTATACGGAAGGGAATTCAACCTTACATGCTGGCTGAAGGGGTTGTTCCAGTAAGAATCAAGTGATGATCAAATTGCAATCTGCGTTTGGGCTCAGCGGGAAGAGTCATGAGGTGATGTAAGCGAAGTTACGGATGTTAACGCATACATCATTCACTTTCATGTATTGCATGGTTTAGTTAAAGCTATACCAAGTATTCTTGGCTAACTATGAATACGTTTCCGGCACGAGATTACAGCGCGGCTGCCTGCTGTTTCATTTTATTAACGATAGCATAGACACCCACATGGCGGTTGGGGCTCAGATGCTCCTCCAGCTTGAGCCCTTCGAATAACGCATCGACGTCGAGATCTGCAATCTCTGAGCGTGATTTCCCGGAAAACAGCTCAACTAATAATGCGACTACCCCTTTGATGATCGCCGTATCGCAATCGCCATCGAACTCCAGTCTGCCGTCCGCATCGCCATCAATGGGTCGGGCGCTGATATGCACCGTGCTCATGCACTCCATGACCCGATTGGCATCAATCTTATCTGCCGGATTCATCGGCGCCATTTGTTCACCCAACTCCACCAAGTATTGGTAGCGTTGATCCCAATCGCCGAGCAATTCGAAGTCATCGACGATATCCTGAATTTCCGAGTGATGTGCGCTACGCATACTGTTTCCGGTTGTATTCGCCGGTGAGGGAGTTACAGCGGAGTTCCGGCTCGTGTTCTTGGTTGCTGGCTCAGACGCTGAATGACTCGCCGCAGCCGCACTCGTCCTTGACATTTGGATTACGGAACTCGAAACCCTCATTTAGCAGACTCGATTTAACAAAGTCTACCTCCATACCGTCGATTCGACCGAGACTACCCTGGTCAACAACCACTTTCACACCGTGACTTTCGAAAATGCGATCTTCCTCCGTCACGTCGTCGGCATAGTCGACCACATAGGAAAAGCCGGTACAGCCACTTTTCTTAGTGCCCAGTCGTAATCCGAGGCCATGCCCTCTTTTGGCAAGCATTTGAGAAACATGGTCGGCAGCGGAGTTGGTTAAGGTAACAGCCATGATTCAGCTCCTGTCGTTTTAAATATTAGGATAGAGTAATGCGTCCTGAACAACGTCGGTTCAATGCCGATGTTCATTAATACTGCCGCGACTGTTGCCGAGCGTCGACATATCCATCAGCCCACGCATCAATGTCGCGCGCTCATGCAGGTCGACGGTCTCGATCAGCGCCTGCTTGTCGTCGGCGCTGAGCGGTAGGTGGGCGCACAGAAGATTGACCAGATCGCCATCTTCCATGTCGTCAAGCTCTTTCCAGGGTACTTCTACATTGTGCTGCTCGCAGAAGGTTCTCAGGGAATCCATGAAGGCAGCGCGGTCATTGATCGAATGTTGATCGTCCTGATAATCCGGGGCAAAGCGATCCCATTCGGGGCGTACGCACCGATAGCCGTCACGCTCTGGAAGCTCTTGGTTGAATTCGAATCGACATAAGCCGGTCAGCACCATTACGATACGACCGTCGTTCATTTCACTGTATGATGTGATGCGTCCGGCGCAACCGACACGGTGGAGTCCGACGGTCGTTTCAGCGGATTCACCGGAAAGGGGATTGTCCGTACGCGGTTGCAGCATGCCGATCAGGTGATCCCCGGCCAATGCTGCTTGAACCATATTCAGGTAGCGTGGTTCGAATATATTCAGCGGTAACTGGACGCCAGGCATGACAACTGCTCCGCTCAGTGGGAACACGGGTAATTCTGACGGTAAATCGGCAAAGTTGGGTAGGAACGGGTTTTTCACGAACCAAGACTCCTCGGGCGGCTGATCACTGCTGTAAAAATTTGGGCTACGCCCTAGATGGTAAACATAGGGCTGATTGCACGCTCTGCCAATCCCGTTATTACATCCATGCGTGATATCCAAGCCGAGCAATCCTTCGAGGCGATTGTCGGAGAGAAACAGACCACCTGGCGCCGGATTCTCGTTCGCCTTCGCGACTTCGAGGTTGGACGAGAAGATAAGCCAGGTGGTATGTTTCGCGACAGAAATTGCCTATGCATCCATGTGGTTTGAAAACTGCGCACAACTTGACCTCTCTCGCATGGAAACCCGCGCAGGCATCCGAAACCCAGCATGGCAAGTTTGAACCTTTTAAGTCAGGGTGGATTTGCGGACCACAATGACGAATACTTCAGGATACAAAGAAAGTCAGGACTCGCTCTTCACCCTATCCTCGCGGGATTCTGTCAAAGCCTTTCTAGAAGCATGTCCTCGGCTGGACAGAATGATGATCTCGGACTCGACAAAAAGCCGAACAAAGCCTATGCTATGCGGCCTGGCTGAGTGGCAGAGTGGTCATGCAGCGGCCTGCAAAGCCGTCTACGCCGGTTCGATTCCGACCTCAGCCTCCATTTATCATACCAATGCCTGTTTCCTGACAAACAGCCACCGGTTGCTCCGGCCCGCGCATGCGAGCGCCCTAGATCGCAACCTGGCAACCCCATCCCTCGTTTGATCATCAACGTCTGCAATAGGCCAAGCAACCGCCCGGGTGGTGAAATTGGTAGACACAAGGGACTTAAAATCCCTCGGCTTCGGCCATGCCGGTTCGAGTCCGGCCTCGGGCACCATTTGTAATCAAAAGCCGACCCTGGATTGACCCCGCTCTCGGATAGATTCGGTAAAGAACGGCGGAAAACCCCTGTGCTTGGAGATTCTTGACCAGTTCGATGCACGACTGTCACCAGCGCGGATGGATTCGCACTGCGGATCAATACAGCGCATGCCGCCTTGGCTTCAGGCTTTGTGCAAGCAGACTCCGCGTGGACAATGCATGAATGCTGCAAGAGTCGAATGGTACGCTGACGCAGGAACTGCAGAGATGCGCGGCTCGGCATCGGCCTGGTTGGGGTGCTGCCTGCAAAAAATATAAGGATTCACCGCACAAACGCAGAGGGGCCAAGGCGCCTCGCCAGCCAGCAGACCTTTACCGGCCATGGGAGCCGGTCGGCGTAGGAGCCCGCTTGCGGGCGACCCGGCAAATGATGCCAGCGGATCGGACGCGAGCGCTGTGCCTTTCCCGGAAGAAGGGTGTTACCTTTAAAGAATGTAAGGATTCACCGCAGAGACGCAGAGACGCAGAGTGCGCAGAGGGGCCAAGGCGCCTCGCCCGCAAGCAGACCTTTACCAGCCGTAGGAGCCGGTCGGTGTAGGAGCCCGCTTGCGGGCGACCCGGCAGACGATGCCAGCGGATCGGACGCGAGCGCTGTGCCTTTCCCGGAAGAAGGGTGCTGCCTATATAGAATGTAAGGATTCACCGCAGAGACGCAGAGTGCGCAGAGAGGCCAAGGCGCCTCGCCCGCAAGCAGACCTTTACCAGCCGTAGGAGCCGGTCGGTGTAGGAGCCCGCTTGCGGGCGACCCGGCAGACGATGCCAGCGGATCGGACGCGAGCGCTGTGCCTTTCCCGGAAGAAGGGTGTTACCTTTAAAGAAGGTAAAGATTCACCGCAGAGACGCAGAGTGCGCAGAGGGGCCAAGGCGCCTCGCCCGCAAGCAGACCTTTACCAGCCGTAGGAGCCGGTCGGTGTAGGAGCCCGCTTGCGGGCGACCCGGCAGACGATGCCAGCGGATCGGACGCGAGTGCCGCGGCTTTCCCGGCAGAAAGGCTGTAGGCCACTGTCTTCTCGACAAATAAACTGAAAATATCCCAGGGTGCAACCCACCCAGCGCAGCTTGATTGGGATCGGGATCGAAAAGACATGACATTAGGGCGTGAGAAACCTGATGTTTGCCTCATGTTTCCTGGGCGCCGCCTTCAAAGAATACGAGGATGCACCGCAGAGACGCAGAGTGCGCGGAGAGGCTAAAGTCAACGCATCCCTCTTTTCTGCGTCTCTGCGGTGAATCAAACTCCATTCTAGTTGAATAGCTGAACAGTTCACGCAGACAGCACCCCTTGAGTTTCGCGCTAAATGACTGAATAAAAAATAAATCTGCGTAGCACACGCCCAACCCGACCCGCGCGATGTGAGCAAAGAGTCGAGCGCGGCGGACCCATCGGCAATACTTGCTAAGGTCTCGAGGCCAGGGTTTTCCGGAGGAGAGTAACCCGCCTCTTTATTGACTTGAGGCAATTTCCCACCAAGCGTTTTCAGCTGAACGGCCACCAACAGTGAGATATCATCGGCTAATATTGAGTGCCAATGGTGTTCAGCTTCTGGATGAGGAGCCGGAAGGATGCGTCAACAAATTGTCGTCAGCGCGCCGCGGGGTGTCGATGCCGTGGCCGCAACAGGGGCGCTCAGCCCAGGCGGAAGCCACAAGCGATGTCGGCCGCCTGCTCTATGCGCGCTGTTACTGCTGTTTGCCGTCTCTCTACTCGGCAGCGAAGCCATTGCCGTTGAAGTCGCGGCACAGACCCTGAGCACCGACACCACCTGGACCGCCGCTGCCAGCCCCTACCAGGTCACCGGCAACGTAACCGTCGCGAACGGCGCAACGCTGACCATCGCGCCCGGCACCGAGATCCAATTCGCCGCCAACGCCACCCTCAATGTCCAGGGAGCGCTGGACGCGCAAGGCACCGCCACCGCCCCCATCCACTTCGAGCCGCTTGCCGGTGAAAGCCAGCCCTGGGGCGGCATCACCCTCGCGAGCTATACGACCGAAAGCGTCATCCGCCATGCCAACATCAGCGGTGCCTATACCTGCGTCGAGCTGAGCGGCGGCGCGGTTCATCAGATCCGCCAGAGTACCATCACCGGTTGCGCGAGCAATGGCATCCGTATCAGCGAAGGGTCCCCGCGTATCGAGAACAACCTGATCGTCGAGAACGCCGGCAGCGGGATCTATGCCTACAGCGGCGTCGATGGGCCGATCATCCGCCGCAATAGCATCGACCACAACGGCGCCTACGGCGTCTATCTTTACTCCGCAGACGCCGACACCGAGCTGTACGACAACCTCATCACCCGCAATGAGACTGGGCTGTATCTATCCGTCGCGGCCATCCTGCGCGGTTACAACAACGTCTGGGGCAACGCTCCGGATTACGTATCGGCCTCCGCGGCGGGCACCGACCTGTCGAGCGACCCCGGCTACGTCGATGCAAACCTCGGCAACCGGCAATTGCTTGCTGACTCGCCATCGAAGACCGCCGCCGAGGACGGCGGCGAGCTCGGCGCTTACGGCGCGGGCGGCAGTCCCGGAATACATCCCGGCGCGCTCTACCGTGCCGACAACGGCTGGCGCACTCACCCAACACGAACATTGTTCCGGTGAGGTGACCCTGACCGACAACGTCGGGGTCAACTGGCCCTGGACACTGGAGATCGCGCCCGGCACCGTCGTCCGCGCACCGGCCTCGGTCGGACTCACCATCAACAGCAGCGCGAAGATCATCGGCGCCGCGGACCAGCCGATCAGGTTGCAGCAGGCTGGGGATGCGGAGGGTACCTGGGGCGGTGTGGATTTCGGCAGCGCCTCGGTCAGCGGCGTCGTGCGCCATACCTGGATCAGCGATGCGGATCGCTGCATCGATATCGCCGACGGCGTGCATTTGATCGTCGACAACGTGCTCGCCGGCTGCGCGCAGGCGGGCATCTACATCGACGACGGCGACCCGATCATCGAGAACAACCTGATCGTCGAGAACGGCGACTACGGTATCCGCGTCGGCACCTACGCCCGCTCGAGCATCCGCCACAACACGATCGATCGCAATGGCGCCTACGGGCTGTACTTCACCGGTTCGAACGGCGCCGGGACCGTCGTCGAGAACAACCTGATCACGCGCAACGGCGGGTACGGCTGGTACCAGGGCTCCGGCGTCACCCGCGGCCACAACAACGTCTGGGGCAACGCGACCGACTACTCCAGCGCCGGCACCATCCCCGAGAGCCACATCGCCAGCGACCCGCTCTACCTCGATCCCTTTTTCGGCGACCGCCGCCTGCTCGACGGCTCGCCGTCGCTGACCGCCGGCAGCGACGGCGACGAGCTCGGCGCCTACGGCGCGGGCGGCAGCCCGCCGGACTACGACCCGCAGATCGAAGCCGGCACGCCCACCACCGCCGGCGCGCTGACCGGCCACGAGCGCTGGTCCGGCGAGGTCGTGCTCACCGACACTGTGAGCGTGGACTGGCCCTGGCGCCTGGAGCTGGCCCCCGGCACCGTCGTGCGCGGCCCGGCGGGTGCGGAGATCCAGATCAAGGGATTCACCGAAGGGGGCGGCGTCGTCAGCAGCGCAGACGCCCCTTGGGATATGAGCCCTGTGGCTGGCTACCTACTTCACACAATTTCCGTAGACCGCATCGAGACAAGGTGTCCGTGATGATCGACAACTCCGCTTCTTACCTGCACGTCACTCCTACAAGCGTTCCCCTCCTACGCAAAAACAACCTGCGTAAACGCGTTATCTCAGGCCATTGCCGGCCGACCTTTCTCGCTGGTGCGCGCCAAATGCCACTGTTTCTCGCATTTTGTTTTTTTCTTTTCGCGCAATCGATGGCGGTTGTTCAAGCGAACCCGCCGAATGATCCTGACCAACGGGTCATAACAAACGACACAGTCAATGTCCGTTACACACCCGCCGGCGCTCTCAAAGGTTCACAACCAGAGGGCGTCTTTGGGCGAACGTTAACGGATGGCACACTTGCGTGGTTGAACGGCGAACCATACGCTTGGTACAAGGTAGATTTTGATTCCGGAGTGGATGGCTGGGTCGCCCACGTCGGGCTCGAAAGGATCATCCCTCCGACCATCACCAGTGTCAGCCCCGATCCCGTAACGGGCTCCGACTCATCACAACGCTTCATCATCTACGGAGAGGATTTCTTCCCTGGTGCCACCGTCCGACTCCGCGATATCACCTACAACGACGGACCCTATGACAAGACGCCGACTTCTCATAGCGGAACACGAATCGAAATTTTCGCAAACTTCACCGACCAGGCGGCGGACTGGACCGTTGAGGTCATCAACGCCGGCACTGAATTCTCAGAGCCATACGAGTTCACCGTCGAATCGCCCTATGCGGAACCGACCATCTCGTCGGTGTCGCCGACAAGTCTCTATGCATGGGACCAGTTGCAAGAGATCACGGTGCGTGGCAGCGACTTTACACCAGGCAAGTACGGTGGTGGCTCGCTTCGCTTCACCGACCCGGATGGAGACCGGTACTCAAGTAGCTCGCATCCCGAGAGGATCGTCGAGGTAACAACCACTCGCTGGCGCTACGAGATCAATGTCGCCGGTCATATCGGCACTTGGCGCGTCGAGGTCTTCAATGCCGACGGACAGCAATCCAACGCCAAGACATTCCAAGTCACCAGCACCCCGCGGCTGGAAGTGAACGGCATAGACAGCCGTTACGCCGTCGCCTCAACGCCATACAACCCGACCATCGACATCACCGGCAGTGGCTTCTACGCGCTGGAACACATCGTCTGGACATGCGAGGAGCCCGGCGGAACGGCAACCTGCCCCGACAGCCCTTACACTTGGAGGCCGGACGATTGGGATGGGAAGGTCACCATTCATTCCGACAGCAGTGCGACCCTCTCGCCGTCCTTACTGGCATCTGGCGACACGCCCGGCCGCTACCACTGGACAGCGAACTTCTCCAGCCCTAACGGGAGTGAACAAATCCCGTTTAAAGTGGATTTGCAGTTGGCAGCACCACACCAAACCCTACCGGATGATGGCGCAACGATTCCATCGGACCGCGTCGGAATGACGTGGCAACCCGTGCCCGGTGCTCAAGCGTACAGCGTTGGTTTGAGAGACACGACATCGGGTCAACTGCTTGACGTAGAACTCGTCACCGATACATTGGCAATGGTTCCGATCATTGCCGGGCATCAGTACCTCTGGGACGTAGCGGCATGCTTCAGCGCCGACGACGCTGACGACAATGTCAACTGCGCGGTCGCGAGTCGGTCCGCCAACCGCAGCTTCACAGCGTCGTCTTCCCAAGGGCCGGCACCGGCCATCGCCGCGGTCGAACCCCAATCCATACCCGCAGCGGCCCGATTGCAGTCGCTCCACATCTACGGCGAGGATTTTCCCTCAGGGGATCAGGGCTATCTCCGCTTCACCGATCCCGACGGGAGCACCTATCTCAGCACGGCCTATCCAACCCGCCTCGGGAGGATCAGTGACACGCATTGGAACTACCTGATCAACAACGATGGCCACGCGGGAGCATGGCGCGTCGAGGTAGTCCGCGCTGACGGGCGAACGTCCAACAGCGCGACGTTCCAAGTCGTCGCGCCCGGCAACCTGGACACACCTATACTCCTGGAGCCGACCGATGGCGCAGCCGATGTGGACCCGTCGCCCACGTTTACCTGGGAAGCCGTAGCGGGCGCGGATCGCTACTGGCTGACCGTTGCGGAACGCCCAGAAGATTTACCCACCGACCCGTCATCGGCCTCATGTCCCGCCTGCATCGTCTCCGGCACAACGGACGGCACAACGCACACGCTGCAGACGCCTTTTTCCAACGGTGGCAGACAGTCAGAATTGATCCGGGGCAAGGAATACCATTGGCAGGTGCAAGCCTTTCACTCGGATGGTCGCACGAGCAGATTTTCGGATCGAAGCAGCTTTTCTGTGGCGGTTGGGCAGGCTGAGCAGGTTGGGCTCGAGGTGGTCGTGGAAGGGAATCCCGATGCGTTCCATCTTGAAAGCCAGCCATCCGGCATCTCGTGTGGCGACGCCTGCAACGCTCAATTCCATGTGGGTTCGGTCGTCATCCTGACTCCAACTCCCAATTCCGACAGTGCTACGATCAATTACCCCGCCCAGTGCGAGGTGATCGGCAACGCCTGCAAGGTCGTTGTAAACGATGATATGACATTGACCGTGCGTTATCTCGAACGGCCAACAATCGCTGAGGACCAGGAACGTACGGATGTAACAGAGTTGCAGGGCATGGTTTTGGGTAAGACCGCCGTGGTAGTCACCCACGGCTGGGTGCCCGATCCCAATGATCCTCAGATCATGGAGATGCTGACGAGTCAGATATGTTCGCGACTTGGTATGGAGCAGACTGAGAGCTTCGTGCGCGACAAGTTCATTCGGGTCTGCCATGATGGGGAGACTGACGTTTGGTACTTCGATTGGACGAAATCGGCGCATGAGCCAGGGCCGCTCGAAATACCGTACGTCCGGAAGGTAGATGCGAGGGTGTCAGAACGAATCGCTTGGGAGCGGGGATTAATCGATGGTCGAGAGATATTAGGTCGGTGGTTGTCGGTCGCACAGTATGAGCATGTTCATTTGATCGCCTATAGTGCCGGAGCGGGCGTCATCGACGAAGCTGCCAAGGAGATTTTTGAGAATCCAAATGTGAATTCGTCGATTCATCTCACATTCTTGGATGGTTATGACCGGAACGCGAGGCAATCTGAAACTAGCCCGCAGTTTCAGATAAGTCGTTACGGACTATCTGCGACTCAATATATCCAGTCTCCGTGCCAAGAAGGATGCAGTTTCCCAAGAACCTATATCGCAGGCTGGATCGAGAACATTGTTGATACGCGAACGGTCGGAGTTGATTTAAGGGATAGGACGAAACTGTTGATGTCTTCCGCGTTTAATATAGACGTTACCCCCGCCAGCGACGGCTGTGACGATTATTGGCCATATATACACTTTTTTGGGGGGTCTGGATGCCGCCATAACCGACCGGTCCGAGTTTATGGAAAGTCGATCGATCAAGGGAATTCTTTGGATTGGGAAGACGATGAAGTAGATCCGATTACGTACCAGAATGGTCTTGGTTTCGAGTTGAGTGTTGCGGGGGCGGGTGTTGATGGTGACTACATAGCTTACCTCGAAGAACTCGGTGAGGCGTTTCCTAGAGGGGCGCGGTGCGCCTATGATTCGACCTGTGCTCTATATCTAGAAGACATTGAAGAAAGCGAACTCGTTGACGTTTTTTGGGAGTTCACAAGCACCGAGTTTGCGAATTCAACGGTGCCGGTACTGTCCGGCGCGGCAACTTGGACACCATCGGACGATGCCGGAGTCTTGCTCCAGGAACTCTCACTGAATATTGACGGTTCCGCTGAGAACCATGGAGCACAAGCGGCCAACTTCTTGTCTGGCGAGACCAACCAGGATCAAACGTCGTTGCGCTCCGCCGCAACGCAAACGGACGTGGTTGACGCTTCGAGCTACCTTGAGGTTGAGGTAGCGACCCTCTCTCCGACCAACACGCTGCTGTTTGAGCTTGAGTTCATCGAGGTCGGGGAAGCTCTGGTTAACGTGTTTATCGACGGCAGTGTACGTCGCAGCATCGACCAGCGTTTCCGGGGATCAGTCGGGGATGCGCAGTTGGAAGAGGTTTACGTCGGGGAGTTGCCGTCCGGCACACACCGTGTGGGATTCCGTCTAGATGGGTTCAGCGGGTCTCCAGAGGGCGTGAGCATTACCAATGTCCGCCTGGGCTGGGTGGATGTGGCCGGCGTCATGCCACTAGTGTTGTCTGTCGATGGTACAGGTCGTGGTCGCGTGCTCCTGAATCCCGGTGACGAGGTTTGCACCGATGCTTGTAGCGTCGGCTTGGCCAACGGTACGGCCGTTGCGCTCACGGCAGAACCAGACCCGGGCTCGGTGTTTGTGGGCTGGTCCGGTCATCAGGACTGTGCGGACGGTGAGGTACTGGTCACGGAAGGGACGTCTTGCCGGGCGACCTTCGAGTTGCGGGACACCGACTCGGACGGCGTCCCGGACCTCGTCGATAACTGCCCCGCCGTCGATAACGCTGAACAGATCGATAGCGACAACGATGGGGTTGGTGATGCCTGCGAGGGCGGGCGGGTTGTCGTCAGTGGCGTGGGCTCGGCCCTCGGCGGCGTGGTGCCCGAGACGCAGATTGTACCGCTGGGCGAGGTGGCTACGTTCGAAGTCGTTGCGGAGGATGGTTACCAAGTCGTCCCCAAGGTGTGGGGATCCTGTCCACTTGGCGGGTGGACCGCGGGCCGCTGGTCCACCGGACCGGTGTCGCGGGATTGCTTCGTGCACTTCGGTTTCGGCCCCCAGCGCATCGATCGGCAAATCAGTCAACTCTCGGTTTCGTCGAGCGGCATCGAGGCAGATGCTAGTAGCAGCGCGCCTGTTCTCACGCCCGACGGCAACCTGGTCGCCTTCTACTCGGGGGCGTCCAGCCTGGTTTCCGGCGAAAGCGGTGGTGGGCCAGATGGCAACGGAAGCGATGACGTGTTTCTCTACGACCGCTCCACGGGCCTGACGGCGCGCGTTAGCCTCGGCGACGATGAGCAGGAAGGGAATGGCAATAGCCGATATCCGTCGATCAGTTCGGACGGCGCTCTCGTCGCTTTCGAGTCGAAGGCCGAAAATTTGGTCGGCGGCGACATAAATGGGGAAACCGACATTTTCGTTCGTGATGTCGGGTCGGGGACGACTCGCCTAGTGAGTCGAACCTCCTCCGGCGCTCAGGGACAAGGAGATAGCTATCGTCCCTCGATCAGCGCAGACGGCAGTGCTGTCGCCTTCCATTCCACATCAAGATTTCACACTGATGGGTCGAGCGGTGGTCGCTATCAGGTGTTTATCCGTGAACTTGACTCGTCTAGTGTAGAGTTGGTCAGCGTGGCGCCGGACGGTGACGCCGGCATTGGGCACAGCAGCAACGCTGGCATAAGCCGCGATGGCCGTTATATTGTTTTCCAGTCGGAAGCCTACCTGGTCGAAGGAGTCAGCAACGACCATGAACGGGTATACCGCCGAGATCGGTCGACAAGGCGAACGATTCACGTTAGTCGGACGTCCGCGGGTGGCGAGGAGAACGAAGACAGTGGTGATGCGTCCGTGAGTGCGGACGGCCAGTTCGTCGCCTTCGAGTCGAGGGCCAGTAATCTTGTGCCGGGAGACACGAACGGCGAGCGGGATGTCTTCGTGCGCGACATACTGGGAAATCAGACGATCTTGGTGAGCGTGGCTTTGAGTGGGGGGGCGGCAAACGGCTATAGCGGCGACCCGAAGATCAGCCCGGATGGCCGATATGTCGTCTTCGAATCGAACGCGACGAACCTGGTCGAAGATCCACCGCAGGTTCGCGGAGTCTATCGACGCGACTTGCAGACTGGCACGACCGTTCTACTGAGCAAGGCTGAGGACGGCATTGCGCCTAATGGCGATAGCTCCAATCCGGCGATTTCGCAGACGGGCAATCTTGTCGTTTTCGAGTCGAACGCGACCAACCTCGTCGTCGACGACACTAACGGGTGGAGAGATATTTTCATCTGGAACCAAGAGGGTTTGGTGGATGATGCAGATGGCGACGGGATTGCAAACGCGGACGACACCTGTCCGGAGGTTGCGGCGCAGGATCAGACGGACAGTGATGGCGACGGTCAAGGCGATGCTTGCGATCCCGACGACGATGCCGACGGGGTTCTCGACCTAGTTGATGCGTTTCCCCTCGATCCATCTGAGCAAAAGGACACCGATCTTGACGGTCAGGGCGATCATTCCGACTCAGACGATGACAACGACAATGTCCCGGATGAGCGAGACACCGCTCCGCAGGATGCCAACCTGCCCGCCGGCACCATCCGTATCCAACTCCAGCCTGGGACCAATCTCATCGGCTACGCCGCAGGTGTGCCCCCGGTCCATCGGACTTGCGCGGACCTGATGGCGGATATCGGCCCGGATTCCGGGCTGCGCTTGAGCGGACCATCGGCAGGGAACGCCGCGTTGGAGCAATGCCTCCTCCCGGGCAGCAGTTTCGACATCTTGGCGGGCCGGGGCTACGCGGTTTATGTGACGGTAGAGCGGGATCTGCTCCTGTACGATGACCAGATGTGCGTGAACCTGCAACTCGAACCTGGAACCCATCTGATCGGCTACCCGTCGCCCGCGGCGGGGCTCGGCTGCTTCGCTTGGCTCAGGAGCCTCGGGCCAACCGCCGCGAACGCGATCCGTCGGCTCGACGCCGAGACGCAGCGCTACGAGACCTGCGCTTTCGATCACTCGGTGCAGCCGCCCGCACCTGCCGGCGTGGACTTCCCGATCCAGCCGGGCGAAGGCTATCTGCTGGATCTGCAGCAGCCGACCGAACTAATGCTCGGGGTGTGCCCGTAACGTCGCGTTGCAGCGGTTATGCGGTGCAATGAACCTCGGATATACTGTGCTGCGCAATCCGTAAAGAACGGCGTATCTTCATCTGTGTACGATATGAACCTGACCATCTCCATTCCCGACGAGATCTTTGCCCGGGCTGACCGCGAGGCTCAGCGACAAGGTTTGCCGACCGATGAGCTTTTTGCCCAAGTGTTGGCGGAGCATTTCTTGGCGCAAGAGCACGAGTCGATCACCGCGCGGCTCGATGCAGTCTGCGGCGAGGCGGACCACTCTGACGACGAAAAGAGATTCCTGCGTCGCGCTGCCAGCAAGGCCGCCAGCGCCGTCGATTGGTGACGCCCAATATGTTGCGGCAGGGCGAGGTCTGGTGGGCGGATCTCGGTGACCCCATCGGCTCCGAGCCGGGCTATCGCCGACCAGTCGTCGTTGTACAGTGCGATGCCTTCAACGCCAGTCGGATTCGCACCGTCGTCTGCGTGCCGCTGACGAGCAATCTCAAATGGGCGGATGCACCCGGCAACGTCCTGCTGACATCCCGCTCAACCGGCCTCGGCAAGGATTCTGTCGCCAACGTCTCGCAACTCCTGACGCTTGACCGCGATGCGCTCGATGAGTCCGTCGGCAGGCTGCCACGATCGAGGGTCGATGCGATCCTGTGCGGGATCGACGTGATGCTTGGGCGCAGGTCGGTCGATTAGTGCCGGTAGGGAAGGGTGCGACAACGAGAGAGCGATACAGGAGAGAGCGATACAGGACACCCAGAGAGCGATACAGCACCGATACAGCACCGATACAGGACACCCACTTTTCAGGACACCAGCGATACAGGACACCCACCAGCGATACAGCGATACAGCAGCGATACAGCAGCGATACAGGACACCCAGCGATACAGGACACCCACTTTTCCCAGCAGCGATACAGCAGCAGCGATACAGGACAGCGATACAGGACACCCACTTTTCAGCGGGGCGGAGAGTGGGCGTCTTTTTTCTTTTTGGGTGTCCTTGCAGCTCTCATTCGGGTGTGCTTTGCTAGTATGGTGTCGTTGTTCAGCAAACTACATAGATTCAGAGACTTTGTAGATGGCATCCGCAGCGATACAGGACACCCACTTTTCCCAGCAGCGATACAGCAGCAGCGATACCAGCCAGCGATACAGGACACCCACTTTTCAGCGGCACCGATACAGCGGCACCGATACAGAGCACCGATACAGGACACCCACTTTTCAGCGGAGCACCGATACAGCACCCACCGTTACAAGACACCCACTTTTCAGCGAGCGATACAGGAAGCGATACAGGAAGGAAGCGATACAGGAAGACAGCGATACAGGACACCCACTTTTCAGCGGGGCGGAGAGTGGGCGTCTTTTTTCTTTTTGGGTGTCCTTTCAGCTCTTCCTTTCAGCTCTCATTCGGGAGTGCTTTGCTAGTATGGTGTCGTTGTTCAGCAAACCACATAGATTCAGAGACTTTGTAGATGGCATCCGTAAACCCCACTCGCGTCGACAGCGGCTTGCGCCTAGTCGAGGCGCGCATTCGCAACTTTCGCTCGCTGCGCGCGGTGGACATTCGATTCGACAAGCTGACGGTATTGATCGGCGAGAACAACTCGGGAAAGACCAGTCTCTTGGAAGCTCTTTATGCTGCAATCGGCGCAGGTCGCAGGGTCCTCACGTCCGACGACCTATTTCTGGGTATCGGCGAGGCGAAGGTGCCGCGGGAGCGGACGATCGTTATCGATCTGCTGTTCCGCCCGGCGGATCCGTCCGGAATCCTGGACGAATTTCCTGAAGGCTCCTACTGGCTTGAGCTCTGGGGGACCGGCATCTCGCAAGACGCGGACGACAACGACTTCATGGCCATCCGTACCAAGATGGCCTGGAATACGGGTAAGGCGGAGTACGAGACCAAGCGACAATTTCTCGCCGAATGGTCGTCGGCGGCCGATCTCGACTCTGCCAATACCGTCCCTGGTGCTGTCGCGACCGCGCAGCTCGAACCCATCGCCCTGTACCTGTTGGATGCCAAGCGGGACATCCAGGACGAGCTGCAAAGTCGCAGCTCCTTTTGGCACAAGCTGATCTCCGATCCGGGTCTGCCCGAAAAGACGGTTACCAAGATCGAGCGGATACTGTCTAAGCTCAATGCCAGCATCGTCGATGGCAGCCCGGTGCTCTCACATGTTCAGACCCATCTCGACGATCTATACAAGACGGTTTCGTCCGGCAGGGGAGCGGTCAGCGTGACGCCGCTGGCCCGTCATCTGCGCGACCTCAGCCGGGGTATGGACATTGGATTCTCGACCAAGGGTGCCCAGACCTTTCCGCTGGTCCGCCACGGCATGGGAACCCGCAGCCTAGCGGCGGTCTTGACCTTTCGCGCCTACAGCCAGTGGCGCCAAATGCGGGACAGCGGTGGCACCATGCATTCCCTTCTAGCGCTGGAGGAGCCTGAGGCCCACCTCCATCCCCAGGCCCAACGGGCATTGTTCGCCCAGATCGAGGCGATCCCCGGTCAGCGCTTTATCAGCACGCACTCCCCGTACATTGCGGCCCAGGCCGAGATCGGCCAGTTCAGGCATTTTCGCAAGGAAGGCGCCGAGACGACGGTCTCCCAAATGAGCCTTTCCGGCTTAAGTCCGGAAGACCTGCGCAAGATCGACCGCATGGTGCTCAATACTCGCGGCGAACTCCTGTTCGCCAGGGCCTTGGTCTTCTTCGAGGGCGAGACGGAGGAACAGGCCTTGCCCTTCTTCGCGAAGGCTTACTGGGGCGAGCATGTCCACACCTTGGGGATCTCGATGATTGGCGTTGGAGGTCAAGCCTATCTGCCCTTTGTGCGCCTCGCCGAGAGCTTTGATATCCCCTGGTTCATCTTTTCCGATGGTGAGCCCCAAACCATCGCTAGTCTGCGCACGACGCTCGGAAATCTGGGTCGCCCCTCCGACCTAAGCAACAGCGCCAACGAAAACGTCCTCGTGATTCCTGGCGGCGAGGACTTCGAGGCCTACTTGAGCCAACCTGTCTATGAGGCCGTTTTGGTCGAAATGATTATCAAAGAGAATTCCCGGTCGCCTCAGCATGAGGCGGTGCTGAGGCGTCAATGGGCAAACGAATCAGACAAGCGCGCGAAGATCAAGCAGGAACTATCGGCGAGCAAGACGCGGTACGCCTTGCCGCTTGCCTTGGCCATCACGTCGATGACAGACCCGACGTCGCGTTTCCCGACATTGATCCGAGAGCTGTTCGAGACAATGTCCCTACGCTTGGGCTTGACGCAAGCGACCTGAGCACGCCATGAACCTCTCCAAAGACCAAGCCCGCGTCGTCCAGCACGGTGAAGGCGCCCTGTTGGTGGTGGCAGGCCCCGGCTCCGGCAAGACACGGGTGCTGACGGAACGCGTCCGGCGGCTCGTGTGTGAGAGCGATGGGCATTTCCGCGTACTCGCTCTGACCTTCACCAACAAGGCCGCCAATGAGATGCGCGAGCGCCTGGAGGAAATTCCGGACATCCATCAACGCGCCTTCATCGGCACCCTGCACAGCTTCTGCATGGAGGTCCTAACCAGCCGCGGCCAGCAGGTCGGCATCGATGGGGCGCCCAATCTGTTCGAACAGTTCCAGGATCGCAAGCAGGTGCTTCGCCAAGCGATGCTCGCCGACCCCGAGCTCAGGCACATCTTGCTGTCGAAAGGATCGGTCCGCGACCAAGACAAGGCGCTGTGGCAGTTACTCGACGCGATCTCGGATGCAAAGGGACAGCTGTTGCTGCCGGATGCAGTTGAAGACCCTCGTTTCGGCAGGCTCTACCTCGCTTACGATCAAGGGATGCGGGCGTCGCGCGCCATTGACTACGATGACTTGTTGCTGCTCACCTATCGTCTCTTCTTGGAGCGCCCGAAGATCGCCGGTTTCTACCGCAGGCTTTACCGCTACATCTGCATCGACGAGGCACAGGATCTCAACGAGGCGCAGTACCGCCTGCTTCAGGCCTTGTGCGGCTCCTCTTACCGCAACCTGATGATGGTGGGAGACCCGAAACAGGCGATCTTCCAGTGGAATGGCGCTCATCCCAAGTACCTGGACCTGTTCGAGCGCGACTTTGAGGCACAGAGAATCGCTCTGAACCAAAACTTTCGCTCGTCAGCCGCGGTCGTAGAGATTGCCGTCCGGCTGTCCCCCGATTACGAGGTGGAAGGCGAGTACCCTATTGCCGGCGAGGTCACCCTGCTTCGAGGCCGGGATGAGGAGGACGAAGCACGCCAAGTCATCGCCTATCTGCGCGACCTCCAGGCCTCGGGACATGCGGATATCGAGGGAGAGATAACGCTGGATCGGTGTGCGATCCTGGGACGCAACCGCTACGTCTTCAACTGCTTGGAACCCGCACTATCTAGAGAGGGCTGGACCTACTACAAACACCTCTCGACGCAACAGGAGAGCGAATCCGATCTGCTGGAAGACTTCGAAATATGTCTGCGCCTCTTGGCGAATCCCGGTGACCGCCTGCATTTGGAACAACTCTTGAATCGGTGGCGTATCGATTGTTCGGAGTCAGTTCGCCCGGAGCCGTTAGATTGCAGCGCTTTGATGCAGCAACTGGAGCGCTTCGCGAGCGGGAATCCTCGCCGCGTTATCCTTGAAGCGGTGCAACGCTTGGATTTGAATGCCAGTGAGTTCCGTCTCGGACCGGCGCTCGATCACCTTGCGGCCTACGCCGACGATGTACTGAAGGACGATGACCGGGCGATGGTCCTGCAGGACATAAGCCAATGGCGTAAGGATTGGGACCGCTTCGTGCGCCGCGCTTCGGGGCTGCAACGCAGCCTGCGGACCTTCCTCGGGCAGATCGCTCTAGGCGCTACCCAGCAGCCGCGCGAGGACGGGCTTGCGCTGCTGACGGTGCACTCGGCAAAAGGCTTGGAGTTCGATGTTGTCGTGATCATGGGCATGATGGAGGGTGTCTTCCCCGACTACCGTGCGGCCGGATCGGCGTTGCATGAAGAGCGACGTAATCTGTTCGTCGCCGCGACCCGTTCCAAGCGCCTTCTGTGCTTCTCCTATACGGAGCAACGGATGATGCCTTGGGGTTCGTCCAAAGCGCAGATACCCTCACGCTTCCTTCAGCAGCTCGGACTGACCTGACAGACGCGCGCCATCGTCGTGAAGCACAGCACCGATACAGAGCACCGATACAGGACACCGAGCACCGATACAGCGAGCACCGATACAGGAAGCACCGATACAGGACACCCACTTTTCAGCGAGCGATACAGGAAGCGATACAGGAAGGAAGCGATACAGGAAAGCGATACCGGAAAGCGATACAGTACACCAGCGATACAGGACATCCACCAGCGATACAGCACCAGCGATACAGCACCAGCGATACAGCACCAGCGATACAGCACCAGCGATACAGCACCAGCGATACAGCACCAGCGATACAGCACCAGCGATACAGCACCAGCGATACAGCACCAGCGATACAGCACCAGCGATACAGGACACCCACTTTTCCAGCGATACAGCAGCGATACAGCGATACACAGCGATACAGGACACCCACTTTTCAGCGGCACACTTTTCAGCGGCACCAGCGATACACAGCGATACAGGACACCCACTTTTCAGCGGGGCGGAGAGTGGGCGTCTTTTTTTCTTTTTGGGTGTCCTTTCAGCTCTCTTGGTGTCCTTTCAGCTCTCATTTCAGCTCTCAGCTCGGGTGTCCTTTCAGCTCAGGGTGTCCTTTCAGCTCTCCACTTTCAGCTCTCCGCAAGGTCTCAAGGCCGAGGTTTTCCGGAGGAGGGTAACCTGCCTCTTTATTGACCTGAAGCAATTTCCCACCAAGCGTTTCCGCTGAACGGCCACCAACAGCGAGATAGCATCGGCTACTATCCATTACCAATGGTGTTCAGCTTCTGGATGAGGGGCCGGAAGGATGCGTCAACAGAATGTCGTCAATGTGCCACGGGGTGTCGATGCCGTGGCCGCAGCAGGGGCGCTTAGCCCAGGCGGAGGCCACAAGCGATGTTGGCCGCCTGCTCTATGCGCGCTATTACTGCTGTTCGCAGTCTCCCTACTCGGCAGCAAAGCCATTGCCATTGAAGTCGCGGCACAGACCCTGAGCACCGACACCACCTGGACCGCCGACGCTGGCCCCTACCAGGTCACCGGCAATGTAACCGTCGCGAACGGCACAACGCTGACCATCGCGCCCGGCACCGAGATCCAATTCGCCGCCAACGCCACCCTCAATGTCCAGGGAGCGCTGGACGCGCAAGGCACCGCCACCGCCCCCATCCACTTCGAGCCGCTTGCCGGTGAAAGTCAGCCCTGGGGCGGCATCACCCTCGCGAGCTATACGACCGAAAGCGTCATCCGCTATGCCAACATCAGCGGTGCCTATACCTGCGTCGAGCTGAGCGGCGGCGCGGTTCATCAGATCCGCCAGAGTACCATCACCGGTTGCGCGAGCAATGGCATCCGTATCAGCGAAGGGTCCCCGCGTATCGAGAACAACCTGATCGTCGAGAACGCCGGCAGCGGGATCTATGCCTACAGCGGCGTCGATGGGCCGATCATCCGCCGCAATAGCATCGACCACAACGGCGCCTACGGCGTCTATCTTTACTCCGCAGACGCCGACACCGAGCTGTACGACAACCTCATCACCCGCAATGAGACTGGGCTGTATCTATCCGTCGCGGCCATCCTGCGCGGTTACAACAACGTCTGGGGCAACGCTCCGGATTACGTATCGGCCTCCGCGGCGGGCACCGACCTGTCGAGCGACCCCGGCTATGTCGATGCAAACCTCGGCAACCGGCAATTGCTTGCTGACTCGCCATCGAAGACCGCCGCCGAGGACGGCGGCGAGCTCGGCGCTTACGGCGCGGGCGGCAGTCCGCCGGACTACATCCCGGCGCGCTCTACCGCCCCGACAACGGCTGGTACGCTCACTCAGCACGAATATTGGTCCGGTGAGGTGACGCTGACCGACAACGTCAGGGTCAATTGGCCCTGGACACTGGAGATCGCGCCCGGCACCGTCGTTCGCGCACCGGCCACGGTCGGACTCACCATCAACAGCAGCGCGAAGATCATCGGCGCCGCGGACCAGCCGATCAGGTTGCAGCAGGCTGGGGATGCGGAGGGTACCTGGGGCGGAGTGGATTTCGGCAGCGCCTCGGTCAGCGGTGTCGTGCGCCATGCCTGGATCAGCGGTGCGGATCGCTGCATCGATATCGCCGACAGCGTGCATGTGATCGTCGATAACGTGCTGGTTGGCTGCGCGCAGGCCGGCATCTACATCGCAGACGGCGGCCCGATCATCGAGCACAACCTCATCGTCGAGAACGGCGACTACGGCATCTACGCCAGCAGCTACGCCCGCCCGAGCATCCGCCACAACACCATCGACCGCAACGGCGCGTACGGGCTGTACTTCACCACGTCGAACGCCGCCGGGACCGTCGTCGAGAACAACCTGATCACGCGCAACGGCGGTTACGGCTGGTACCAGGGCTCCAGCGTCACCTGCGGCCACAACAACGTCTGGGGCAACGCCGACGACTACTACAGCGCCGGCACCGCCCCCGACAGCCACATCGCCAGCGATCCGCTCTACCTTGGTCCTTTCTTCGGCGACCGACGCTTGCTTGACGGCTCGCCGTCGCTGACCGCGGGCACCGACGGCGACGAACTCGGCGCCTACGGCGCAGGCGGCAGCCCGCCGGACTACGATCCGACGCTCGCCGTCACCGCACCAACCACCGCCGGCGCGCTGACCGGCGACGAGCGCTGGTCCGGTGAGGTGGTGCTCACCGACAGCGTGAGCGTGGACTGGCCCTGGCGCCTGGAGATCGACCCCGGTACCGTCGTGCGCGGCCCAGCGGGCGCGGAGATCCAGATCAAGAGTCTGGCCGAGATTGTCGGCACCGAAGAGAACCCGGTGGTGCTCGACGGCATCGGCTTGGACTTCGCCGCCGGCGCCGGCGGCAGCCTGGTACGCCATACGTTGATCAGCGGCGCGCACCGTTGCATCGAAATCGCCGACTCCGTGCATGTGATCGTCGATAACGTGCTGGTTGGCTGCGCGCAGGCCGGCATCTACATCGCAGACGGCGGCCCGATCATCGAGCACAACCTCATCGTCGAGAACGGCGACTACGGCATCTACGCCAGCAGCTACGCCCGCCCGAGCATCCGCCACAACACCATCGACCGCAACGGCGCGTACGGGCTGTACTTCACCACGTCGAACGCCGCCGGGACCGTCGTCGAGAACAACCTGATCACGCGCAACGGCGGTTACGGCTGGTACCAGGGCTCCAGCGTCACCTGCGGCCACAACAACGTCTGGGGCAACGCCGACGACTACTACAGCGCCGGCACCGCCCCCGACAGCCACATCGCCAGCGATCCGCTCTACCTTGGTCCTTTCTTCGGCGACCGACGCTTGCTTGACGGCTCGCCGTCGCTGACCGCGGGCACCGACGGCGACGAACTCGGCGCCTACGGCGCAGGCGGCAGCCCGCCGGACTACGATCCGACGCTCGCCGTCACCGCACCAACCACCGCCGGCGCGCTGACCGGCGACGAGCGCTGGTCCGGTGAGGTGGTGCTCACCGACAGCGTGAGCGTGGACTGGCCCTGGCGCCTGGAGATCGACCCCGGTACCGTCGTGCGCGGCCCAGCGGGCGCGGAGATCCAGATCAAGAGTCTGGCCGAGATTGTCGGCACCGAAGAGAACCCGGTGGTGCTCGACGGCATCGGCTTGGACTTCGCCGCCGGCGCCGGCGGCAGCCTGGTACGCCATACGTTGATCAGCGGCGCGCACCGTTGCATCGAAATCGCCGACTCCGTGCACGTGATCGTCGACAACGTGCTGGCCGGCTGCGCGCAGGCGGGCATCTACATCGCAGACGGCGGCCCGATCATCGAGCACAACTTCATCGTCGAGAACGGCGACTACGGCATCTACGCCGGCCGCTACGCCCGCCCGAGCATCCGCTACAACACCATCGACCGCAACGGCGAATACGGGCTGTTCTTCAACGGTTCGAACGGCGCCGGGACCATCGTCGAGAACAACCTGATCACGCGCAACGGCCGGTACGGCTGGTACTACGGAACCAACGTCACCCGCGGCCACAACAACGTCTGGGGCAACGGCGATGCTTACGCCAACGCCGGCACCATCCCCGAGAGCCACATCGCCAGCGACCCGCTCTACCTGGAGCCCTTCTTCGGCGACCGCCGCCTGCTGGAGGGCTCGCTGTCGCTGAGCGCCGGCACCGACGGCGGCGAGCTCGGCGCCTACGGCGCGGGCGGCAGCCCGCCGGACTACGATCCGCAGATCGAAGCCACCACGCCCACCACCGCCGGCGCGCTGACCGGCCACGAGCGCTGGTCCGGCGAGGTCGTGCTCACCGATACCGTGAGCGTGGACTGGCCCTGGCGCCTGGAGCTGGCCCCCGGCACCGTCGTGCGCGGTCCGGCGGGCGCGGAGATCCAGATCAAGAGCCTGGCGGAGATCGTCGGCACCGAAGACAACCCGGTGGTGCTCGACGGCGTGGGTCTCGACTTCGCCGCCGGCGCCGGCGGCAGCCTGGTGCGCCACGCCTGGATCGGCGGCGCCGACCGCTGCATCGACATCGCCGACGGCGTGCACGTCATCGTCGACAACGTCATCACCGGCTGCGGCAGATATGGTGTTGTGATCGGCGGCGGACGCCCGGTCTTGGAGAACAACCTCATCGTCGAGAACGGCGCGGCCGGAGTGTATGTCAGCAGCAACAGCGCGCGCCCGAGCATCCGCTACAACACTGTCGACCGAAACGGCAACGCCGGGCTGTTCTTCAACGGCGCCAACGGTGCTGAGTCCCTGGTTGAGAACAACCTGATCACGCGCAACGGCGGGCGCGGTTGGTACTACGGGACCAACGTCACCCGCGGCCACAACAACGTCTGGGGCAACGGCGATGCTTACGCCAACGCCGGCACCATCCCCGAGAGCCACATCGCCAGCGACCCGCTCTACCTGGAGCCCTTCTTCGGCGACCGCCGCCTGCTGGAGGGCTCGCCGTCGCTGAGCGCCGGCACCGACGGCGGCGAGCTCGGCGCCTACGGCGCGGGCGGCAGCCCGCCGGACCACGATCCGCAGATCGAAGCCACCACGCCCACCACCGCCGGCGCGCTGACCGGCCACGAGCGCTGGTCCGGCGAGGTCGTGCTCACCGATACCGTGAGCGTGGACTGGCCCTGGCGCCTGGAGATCGCCCCCGGCACCGTTGTGCGCGGCGCGGCGGACGCGGAGATCCAGATCAAGAGCCTGGCCGAGATCGCCGGCACCGAAGACAACCCGGTGGTGCTCGACGGCGTAGGTCTCGACTTCGCCGCCGGCGCCGGCGGCAGCCTGGTGCGCCACGCCTGGATCGGCGGCGCCGACCGCTGCATCGACATCGCCGACGGCGTGCACGTCATCGTCGACAACGTCATCACCGGCTGCGGCAGATATGGTGTTGTGATCGGCGGCGGACGCCCGGTCTTGGAGAACAACCTCATCGTCGAGAACGGCGCGGCCGGAGTGTATGTCAGCAGCAACAGCGCGCGCCCGAGCATCCGCTACAACACTGTCGACCGAAACGGCAACGCCGGGCTGTTCTTCAACGGCGCCAACGGTGCTGAGTCCCTGGTTGAGAACAACCTGATCACGCGCAACGGCGGGCGCGGTTGGTACTACGGGACCAACGTCACCCGCGGCCACAACAACGTCTGGGGCAACGGCGATGCTTACGCCAACGCCGGCACCATCCCCGAGAGCCACATCGCCAGCGACCCGCTCTACCTGGAGCCCTTCTTCGGCGACCGCCGCCTGCTGGAGGGCTCGCCGTCGCTGAGCGCCGGCACCGACGGCGGCGAGCTCGGCGCCTACGGCGCGGGCGGCAGCCCGCCGGACCACGATCCGCAGATCGAAGCCACCACGCCCACCACCGCGGGCGCGCTGACCGGCCACGAGCGCTGGTCCGGCGAGGTGGCGCTCACCGACACCGTGACGGTGGACTGGCCGTGGCGCCTGGAGCTGGCCCCCGGCACCGTTGTGCGCGGCCCGGCGGGCGCGGAGATCCAGATCAAGAGCCTGGCGGAGATCGTCGGCACCGAAGAGAACCCGGTGGTGCTCGACGGCGTGGGCCTCGACTTCGCCGCCGGCGCCGCCGGCAGCCTGGTGCACCATGCGTGGATCAGCGGTGCGGACCGCTGCATCGACATCGCCGACGGCGTGCACGTCATCGTCGACAACGTCATCACCGGCTGCGGCAGATATGGTGTTGTGATCGGCGGCGGACGCCCGGTCTTGGAGAACAACCTCATCGTCGAGAACGGCGCGGCCGGAGTGTATGTCAGCAGCAACAGCGCGCGCCCGAGCATCCGCTACAACACTGTCGACCGAAACGGCAACGCCGGGCTGTTCTTCAACGGCGCCAACGGTGCTGAGTCCCTGGTTGAGAACAACCTGATCACACGCAACGGCGGGTACGGCTGGTACTACGGGACCAACATCACCCGCGGCCACAACAACGTCTGGGGCAACGCGACCGACTACTCCAGCGCCGGCACCATCCCCGAGAGCCACATCGCCAGCGACCCGCTCTACCTCGACCCCGACAACGCCGACTGGCGCCTCGCCGCCGAAAGCCCGTCGAAGACCGCCGCCGCCAACGGCGGCGAGATCGGCCGCTACGGCGGCGTCTTCCTGGCCGCCTGGCCGACCCTGGACCCGGTGACCAGCCCGGTGGCCGCCACCGAGCAGGTGCTGACCGGCACCAAGGCCGCTGGCACCGGCGTCGGCATCAACGGCAGCCTGCTGGTGCCCGTGGACGAGACGACCCTGTGGAGCGCGACCCTGCCCCTCGCCGAGGGCCTGAACAGCATCGCCATCTACGGCATCGACGCCCTCGGCCAGCGCAGCGACGTGATCCGCGCGAGCATCCGCCGGGACACGCTGCCGCCCGCGATCGTCGCATCCACGCCCGCCGACGGCGCCATCACCAATGCCCTGTTCGATCAGATTCGCATCACGCTGTCCGACGCCAGCGAGATCGACTACACCGACGCCATCGACGGCGCCCGGGTCAGCGGCAACAAGTACGGGCTGATCCGCGGCGCCTGGCAGCAGCAGGGCAGCACGCTGGTCTTCACGGCCGACGAGGCCTTCTCGCCGGATGCCTACCAGGTCAGCTTGCCGCTGGCCGATCTGCCGCTTGGCAACAGTGCCGAGGCCAGCATCGCCTTCCGCATCGACGACATCGGCGGCGCAACGCCCTCGGCGCCCGAGATCACGGAGCTGCTCTACGACGGCGCACCGCTCGCCGACGCGGCCGTGCTGACGCAATCGGCCGATATCGCCGTGCGGGTCGAGGACCTAAACGGCATCAGCCGCGTCGAGCTGTTCATCGACGGCGCCAGGCTCGGCACCGACACATCCCGCGACCCCTACTACCGCTTCGCGCTGGCCCTGCCGGACCTCGCCGACGGCGCCCATCGGATCGAGCTGCTGGCCTTCGACAGCCTCGGCAACCGCGCCGCCACCGCGCGCGATGTCACCGTCGCGCTCGCCGCCCCGGCGGCGCCGGCGCTGACCACGCCCGCCACCGACCTGCTCACCAATCGCACCGAGATCGCCGTGTCCGGCACCGCGGCCTATGGCAGCGAGGTCGTGCTGCTGCGCAACGGCAGCGCCATCGGCGACCCGCTGCCGCTGGACTGGCGCAATCGCTTCAGCGGCACGCTGCCGTTGGACGAGGGCGCCAATCAGCTCCAGGTCATCGCCCGCAACCGCGGCGGCGACAGCGCCCCGAGCGCGGTGGTGACCATCACGGTCGATCCCAGCGTCCCGCCGGCACCGACGGGCCTGATCGCCGAGACCCGCGACTCCGGCGTCATCCGGCTCGACTGGCAAGGCCCCGGCGATCTCGACATCGCGGGCTACGATGTGTATCGCGCTGCCGAACCGTTCGACGGCACCGCCGCCGCCACCCGAATCACCACTCAGCCGATCACCGTCGAGCGCCTGGACGACGCCCCCGGCAGCGACGGACGCTTCTACTACCGGGTGGTCACCGTCAACCGCGCCGGCACCCAGAGCGAGCCGTCCCACCAGGCCCAGGCCGACGCCGACGCCACGCCGCCGCGGGCGACGGCCATCCTCTACAGGACCCTCGGCGCCCATGATCCGGACAGCGGTCGCTTCGGCGTCGGCGCGGTGGAGGTCCAGGTCGAGGTCAGCGAATCCCTGGCCGAGGCGCCCTTCCTGAGCCTGACCCCGGACCTGATCCCCGAGCAGGGCGAGCCGATGCCGGTGGCGCTGCGCCGCATCGCCGAGACCACCTACAGCGGGCAGATCGAGATCGCCGCCGAGACGCCCTCTGGCCTGCGCACCGCGGTCTTCTCGGCCCGCGACCGCGCCGGCAACCGCGGCACCGCCGTCGAGGCCGGCGAGACCCTGCTGATCGACACCGAAGGCCCGCGGGTCACGGACCTGACCATCACGCCGGCCGACCCGATCCGCAACGCACCGGCGCCCGTGACCGTCGATGTATCCCTGTCGCTGAGCTCCGACCTCGCCCCGGACACCACCCCCGACCTGACCTGGCGCATCGACGGCGACGGCCAGGCCACCGACCCCGCGCCCATCGATCTGATCGAGGCCGAGCCCCGCGTCTGGACCGGCAGCCTGACCTTGCCGGCCACCGCCGGGGCCGCGGCACCGGCGGCGCTGGTGCTGGAGCCGAGCGCCACCGACGACCTCGGTAACCCGAGCGCGCCGCTGGCCGGCGGCAATCGCTTCCAGGTCTACCAGGGCGAGCTGCCGCCGCTGGAAGTGCCCGCCGGTCTCGCGGCCGAGGCCCTGCCGGGCGGTGCCGTGCAGCTCACCTGGCAACCGGTGGACGGTGCCGCCGACTACCAGCTCTATCGCACGGCGCCCGGCGAGGCCGACCTGCTGCCGCTCGCGCGCAGCGCCGGCGCCACCGAGCTGACGGACACCACCGAAACCGACGGCCTGCATCGCTACGCGGTCGCCAGCGTCCGCAGCGCCAATGGCCAGGAGGGCCTGAGCGCCCCCAGCGCCGTCGTCGAGGCCCTCGCCGACGGGACGCCGCCCGAGCCGCCCACCGGGCTGACCGCGAGCCTGACCGCCGCCGGCATCCAGCTCGGCTGGACCGCGACGGCGGAGGCCCCGGCGCCGGCCTACCGGCTCTATCGCGCTGCCGACGCGATCCTCGACACCGCCGGCATCGAGCCAGTCCTCGCGGACCTGGCCGCGCCCGAGGCCCTGGACCCAAGGCCCGCCGTCGCCGAGCCCTTCTACGCCGTCACCGCGGTAGACGCGGCCGGCAACGAGTCCGCGCCGACCGCGTCGGTCCACCTCAACGTCTCGCTGCTGCCGGTGGCCGAGCTGACCGTCACGCAACAGGACAGCGACGCGCCGGTGCTGCGCTGGACCGCGCCCCATGCCGAGGTCGCCGGCTATCGGGTCCATGTGCTGGACGGCGAGGCGGCATTGCCGCTGCACGCCGGCGAGCTGACCGAGACCGAGCTGGTGGACACCGGCTACACCGGCGAGCCCAGGCGCTACGCGGTCGCCACCGTGGACGCCGCTGGCGTCGAAGGCCCAAGGGTCGAAGTGCTGCTGCCCGCGCTCGATGCGCTGACGTTGGCCCCCGCGATCCGCCGCGGCGAGATGAACCGGTTGGATGTCACGGTGCAGAATCTCGGCGACGCGCCCATCCCGGCCCTGACCCTGACCGCCGAGCTGCCCGGCGCCGATGCCACCCAGCGGCGCGAGAGCCCCAGCCTGGCCCTCGGCCCGCTGGAGTCCCGCACCCTGTCCCTGGTGCTCGGCGGCGCCGCCGACCTGCCGGACCTGGCCGACCTGACCCTGACCCTCACCGCCCCGACCGACACCGGCGGCACGGCGCGCATCATCCGCACCGAGGCCGTCGAGATCGGTAACGGCGCGTTGGCCGGCGACCTGCTCGCCGCCGAGCTGACCCGTGGCGGCACCGGCCAGGTGCGCATCCGTCTCACCAACAGCGGCAGCGCCGAGGTGCAGATCGTCACCGCGTTGGGCCACGGCGCCGCCGACTCCGACGAGGTGCGCGTGCTGCTCACCGACACCGACGGCAACCTACTGGCCACCGCCCCCCTGCGCCAGGGCTTCGGTGAGCAGATCCAGATCGGCCCGGACGGCCGTGCCATCGCCGGCATCGCCCCCGGCGCGACCTTCGTCTCGGCGCCAATGGCACTGGCGGTGCCCTCCGCCATCCCCGACGACGTCGAGCTGCTCCTGGTCATCGACCGACTGCACCATGGGCTGCCGACCACCGTGGACGCCGCCCCCACGCCGCCGCCGATCAGCATCGAGGGCCTCACCGCCCGCCGCCCGCTGCGCCTGATCGACACCGCCTACCGCGGCGACATCACCGCCGTCACGCCGGAGGCGTCCCTCGGCGGCGAGCCGATCCGCATCACCGGCCGCGCCGTCGAGCGCGGCACGGGCTACCTGTTGACCCATGTGCCGCTGGACCTGGTCATCACCGTCGATGGCTTCGAGCGCGTCTTCGAGGTCGTCACCGACGGGGCAGGGCAGTTCAGCCACGACTTCGAACCCCTGCCCGGCGAATTCGGCAGCTACCAGGTCGCCGCGGTCCACCCGGACCTGTCCGAGCGCCCGATCCAGGCCCGCTTCAGCATCGGCCAGGTTGTACTGAGCCCGCAGACCTACCGCCTCGGCGCCATCCGCAGCCAGGCGAGCGAGGTGCCGATCCGCATCGAGACCAGCCCTGGGGCGGGCCTGGCCGGGGTGCGGCTGCATTTCGATGCGGCGGATCAGCCGCTTGGGGCCTTGCCGGACGGGGTCTCGGTGTCTTTGCCGGAGGCGGTTGACCTGGGCGGCGGCGACAGCGTCCAACTGGCCATCGGCGTCACGGCGGACGAGGACGCCGCCGATACCGGCACCTTGATCCTGGGCCTACGCAGCTCGGACCTTGGCGATCGCGACCTCGGCACACTGCGCATCGACTACAGCCTGACCGCGGCGCGACCGGCGCTGGTCTTCTCGCCCAGCTACCTGGAGACCGGCGTTGCCCGCGACCAGAGCGCCACCGAGACGCTGCGGCTGGAGAATCAGGGGCTGGCCACGCTGGCAGGCGTCACGCTGACACTGATCGATGCGCAGGGCGATCCGGCGCCGTCGTGGCTGTTCCTGTCGTCCAGTGCCGAGCCCGGCGATCTCTCGGTGGGCGATGCCGTCGATGTCGGTATCACCGCGGCGCCCAGCAGCGCGGTGGCCGAGGGTGATTACGAGTACCGACTGCGGATCGACAGCGGCAATGCCGATCCGGTCGAGATCAACTTGTATGTCGCCGTCTCCGACGCCGGCGTCGGCGCCGTGCGCTTCCATGTCGCCGACATCTACACGGAGACGCTGGACGGCGACGGCACCCCGATTCCGGGCCTCGCTGGTGCGAGCATCCGGTTGCAGAACGAACAGGTCCTCAGCATCGACGAGACCCTGACCACCAGCGCCAACGGCGAGGCCCTGTTCGCGGACTTGCCGGCCGGTCGCTACAAGTTCCGGGCGACCGCGCCGAACCATCAGCCGGTGGTGGGGCGGCTGCGAGTGAAACCGGGCGTCACGCTGGGACAGGACATATTCCTGGACTACGACCTGATCACGGTGGAATGGTCCGTAACGGAGATTCCGTTGCAGGATCGCTACGAAATCACGCTACGCACGGAGTATGAAACCGACGTTCCCGCACCAGTCGTTGTCATGGAGCCGGCGTCGGTGAATCTGCCGGCGGATATGGAGCCGGGCGATGTCTTTCACGGGCAGTTCACGCTGACCAACTACGGATTGATACGGGCGGAGGCCATGCAATTGGACATCGACTCCGATGCGGAGTATCGCGTCGAGGTTCTTGGGGCGGTGCCAGCTATGCTGGAACCGAAGCAGCGAGTTACAGTGGCGTACAGGGTCGTGCTTATGGATACCGGCGTCAACGCCGAAGATGCCAGTGGCGGTGCTGAGTCCGGGTGCTACTCGAAGCGTATCCGCGTTGGCGTTACCTACGAATACCGTTGCGTCAATGGCGAATGGCGGTGGGTCGCCGTCCCGCACTACATCTGGCGAGTCTTCGGAGACTGTCCCAGCGGTCCGGGAGTTGGTGGCGGTAGTGCCGGCGCAGGCGGTGGTGGGGGCGGCGGCGGAGGCGGCGGTTGTTGCGGTGGCGGCAGCGCTGCCAGTGGTCGCGGCGGCCGTGGCGGCTCTTCAACTCCGTCGAAGCCTGCTGACAGACCAAAACCGGAGCCGATTGCCCCGAACTACTGTGTCCCCGAGGCGCCACCGGAGGAGCCCCCACTGTGTCCCGATGACGACCAGCAGGTGCCGGCCGGCAGTTGGGTCCATGCCGTAATACGCGAGTACCAAGATCGCATGACCGATCTGACGGTGAAGGTGCCGGGTGGCGAAGCGGCTATCAGCCGACGTTTCTACGGCGATGACTGGCATTGGGACCACGAACGCACCCGCCTCAGACTCTTCCGCGACCTGGACTCCGGCCTCGTTCGCGAGATCGAACGGGCAAACGTCAGCTATGCACCGGTCGTTTTCGGCAGCGACGACGTCTTCCGCAACGACACCTACCGCATCATCCGCGAGCCCGACGGCTTCCGCTGGGAAGACGCCGGCGGCAACTGGGAGCGCTACGACAGCCAAGGCCGCCCCGTCGCCCGCGGTCGCGACGCCCGAACCATCGTGCAGCTCGCCTATCCGGATGCCGACGCCACCCGGCCGTCGGCGCTGCTGGATGCCGACGGCAACAGCGTCTTCAGCTTCGAGTACCAAGGCGATCTGCTCAGCGCCGTCAGCGACGCCCACGGCCGCCGCGTCGAGTACGGCTACACCGGCAGCCGCCTGACCCGGGTCACCGACGCCAACGGCGGCATTCAGGGCTACAGCTATGACGCGAAGGGCCGCATGACGGCCAAGACCGATGCCGAGGACCGCCGCATCAGCATCGGCTACACCAGCACCGGCGAGGTCGCCTCGGTGCTGCGCGCCGACGGCACCGGCACCCGCTTCGAATACGGCTGGGACGACGCCGCCGAGGAACGCTACGCCCGCATCCAGACCAGCAGCGGCAAGGAGACCGAGGTCTGGTACAACGCCGACGGCGACGTGCTGCGCACCGCGCTGAACGCCCGCCCGATGCGCACCGTGGACGAGGAGCGTCGCGTGCGCATCAGCACCGACGAGAAGGGCAACGTCACCCGCACCACCCTGGACCAATGGGACAAGCCGCTGCGGGTGGTCTACCCGGACGGCAGCGAAGTCAGCTACGCCTACGACAACCGCTTCCACAAGGTCCGGCGCCAGGTGGACCGCCGCGGCATCGTCACCGAATACAGCTACGACGCCCGCGGCAACCTGACCCGCCGCGTCGAGGCCGTCGGCCTGCCGGAAGAGCGCGCCACCCGCTACGTCTACGACGCCGCCGACCAGCTGTTGGAGCAGGTCCAGGAGGCCGACGCCGACACCGCCGAGGCCCGCACCGCCTTCACCTACGACACCGTCGGCAACCTCGCGACCATCACCGACCCCGAGGGTCATGTCACCCGGATGCTGGAGCACGACCCGATGGGCAACCCGCTGCGCATCCAGGACGCCCGCGGCGAGACCTGGACCTTCACCTACGACGCCTTGGGCCGGCTGCTCGGCACCACCGACCCGGAGGACAACACCACCAGCTTCGAATACGACGCCGTGGGCAACCGCACCGCCCGCATCGATGCGGCCGGCAACCGCTTCGAGTACGCATACGACCACCGCGACCAGCTCGTGCGCAGCATCGACCCGCTGGGCGCCGTCAGCAGCATCCAATACAACAGCGACGGCCTGCCGACCCTGGTCACGGTCCCCGAGGGCCGCGAGACCCGCAACGAATACGACAACGAGGGGCGCCTGCTGCGCACCATCGTCGGCCCGCTCGACTACGGCATCGTCACCGAATACCACTACGACGACACCGGCCCGAGCTACGCCCGTTCCGACAAGCCGGTGCAGATCGACTATCCCACCTACAGCCAGCGCCTCTACTACGACCGCATGCAGCGCCTGGTCCGCGAGACCGACGTGCTCGACGCCGACACCGAGCACAGCCGCTCGCGCGAATACGACGCCGCTGGCAATCTGGTCGCCGAGACCGACGAGGAAGACCGCGTCACCCGCTATGTCTATGATGGCCTGGGCCGCATGATCGAGAAGATCGACGCTGCCGGCTACAGCACCCTCTACGCCTACGACGACCGCGACAACATGATCGCGCTGACCGACGCCAACGGCGGGGTCTGGCGCTTCGAATACGACCGCAACAACCGCGTCGTCGCCGAGATCCTGCCCCTCGGGCAGACGACCCGCTACGAATACGACGCCCTCGGCAACCGCACCGCCATCCTCGACGCCAAGGGCCAGCGCATCGAATACCACTACAGCCCCGCCGGCCGCATGGTCCAGGAGCGCCACTTCGCCACCGGCGACCACAGCAACCCGGTCAAGGTCATCGACTACTTCTACGACGCTCTCGGCCGCCTCACCGGCTATGACGACGCCACCACCTCCGCCGTCTACACCTACGACGCCAACGGCCGCAAGCTCACCGAGACCGTCGATTACGGTCCCTTCGAGCTCGGCCACAGCTACAGCTACTACCTGAACGGGCTCAAGGCGAGCTTCACCGATCCCGAGGGGGAGACGACGCGGTACGACTACGACGAGGCGAATCGGCTAAGCGCCATCGAGCTGGATGATGGGCAGCGGATTACCTATACGGAGTATGAGTGGAATCGGCCAGGGCTTACCAACTATCCCTCTGGGCTTCGCACGCACTACGATTACGACTCACTGCAACGAATCGATCGCATCCAGGGCCAGGATTCGAACGGTACCGTCCTACTAGATTATCGTTATACACGATCACCGGCAGGGAACATACGGACGAAGGACACGGCGCTTGGGCGTTACACCTACGAATACGATCCGATTGGTCGGCTCAAAGGAGCTACCCATCCGGCGTTAAGGAACGAGGCGTACACATACGATCCGGTGGGGAACAGATTGACATCGGAGGATGGAGTCAAGGTTTGGATGTATGACGAGAATAACCGGCTTATCGGTAACGAAGAATTGCGATTGGAGTTCGACGAAAACGGAAACGTAACGGAGTACCAAGAGACTGGTGAGGAGCGTATGTTACTTTACTATGATGTCCAGAACAGGTTGATGTCCGTGGAAGTGTCAGCCAGCGGCGACCCTATTGAGTTCCTTTACGATCCCTTCGGCATGCGTCTATCCAAGGCGGGAGGTTCTACTCGGGTGTACTTCAGCTATGCAAACGAAGTTCTTGCGGGTGAGTACGATACCGAGTCCAATGTGATACGCAAATACGGAATGCGCCCTGGGCACGCACGTGATCGAGAGCCTCTGTTTTTCAAAGTTGGACAATCATGGCTTTGGTTTGAGAACGACCGGATCGGCTATCCGGCAGCCATGCGCGATGCTGGTGGCAGCAAGGTATGGGCTGCGCATTATGGTTCTTTTGGCGATTCAATCGTCTATGTGTCTTTGCAGAGCAACAGCATTCGTTTCCCAGGGCACTATTTCGACGATGATCTGGGCTGGGTTTACAACGGCGCCAGGTACTATGCTCCAGACACCGGTCGGTACCTTACCAGGGACCCGGCGGACTCGGCCTACGGCTCCAATGAATACGTCTATGGTAATTCTAATCCCTTGAGCTACATAGACGTCGATGGAAGGGAACCGTCCGCCGCGGATACGCTGAATCTGCCAGGTGTTCCCCAGATACCCGGTCTGCCGACAGCTTTTCCAGCGGCAGGCGTGGCTCTAGACGATCCTCAAGGATTCGCAGAAGGTTTGCACGACATTCAGAAACACCGCAAAGGGAAAGATTGCGAATGCCTCGAAGGAGAGGCGTATCTGATGTGCATGGCGGATGTCTACGATTCGTTGCTTCCTTAGCTGCGCAGCGTGTACGTTTTGGTGAGGAACGAACTCCAGCATGAACCCTGGGTGAATGACTCGGAGACGAGATTGATGATTGAGTCTTCGATCAATGCGACACGCCGGCGAAGCCGGGCGCAGCTGAATTGGGGTTCCTTTGTCACACAACCTACGGCATCTATAACCGGTAGACGATCCGCGGAGTCCAAGCCTGATGTCCGAGCACGACCGCTCCTATAAGCTCCTGTTCTCCCACCGCGATATGGTCGCCGACTTGATCCGCGGCTTCATGCCGGAGGACTGGACTCGGTCGGCCGGAATAATGAGGGATAGACCACGTTATTCTCAGGGCAATAATGATTGGAATAATGAGGGAATAATGAGGGACAGACCACGTTATTCTCAGAATTTTGAGTGGTCTATCAAACCACAAGCCCACACTGACGAACCTCACCCATGCCCGAGCACGATGCCTCCTACAAACTGCTCTTCTCCCACCGCGAGATGGTCGCCGACCTGATTCGCGGCTTCGTGGACGGGGACTGGACGCGGGCGCTGGACTTCGAGACGCTGGAGCGCGTGCGCGAGATCGGCGTCAGCCACGACCTGCGCGAGCGCGAGGACGACATCCTGTGGCGGGTGCGGCTGACCTTGGATGGGCAGCGCCGCTGGCTCTATGTCTATCTGCTGTTGGAGTTTCAGTCCACCGTGGATCAGCACATGGCGTTGCGTTTGATGACCTATGTCGGATTGCTGTATCAGGACTTGGTTAAGGCCGGCGAGATCGGCACCGGCGATGCCTTGCCGCCGGTGTTGCCGATCGTCCTCTACAACGGCAGCGATGCCTGGGCGGCGAAGACCAGCCGCGGGCGCTGTTGGCGCCGGGGGTGCCCGACAGTCTGCTGTCCTGGCAGCCGGAGCTTCGCTATCTTGTATTGGTGGAGCAAGGCTACGAAGATGTCGAGCTGGCCGTGCAGCGCAACCTGGTGGCGGCCCTGTTTCGCTTGGAGCGCAGCCGCACGCCGGCGGACATCGAGCGGGTGCTGGCGAATCTGATCGAGTGGCTCTCGGCACCGGAGCAGACCGGGCTGCGCCGGGCCTTCGTGGTCTGGCTGAAGCGGGTGCTGCTGCCGGCGCGGGTGGCCGGTGCCGATATTCCGAACATCATCGAATTGCAGGAGATGCACGACATGCTTGCAGAACGCGTAAAGACCTGGACCGAAGAGTGGAAGGCGGAAGGCCGACGCGAGGGCTGGCGCGAAGGCCAGCGCGAAGGCCAGCGCGAAGGCCGTAAGCAGGGCGAGGCCAAGATGCTTCGCCGACAGCTGGTGCGCCGCTTCGGCGAGCTGCCCGACTGGGTCGACGGGCGCTTGGGTGAGGCGGGGGAAGCCGAGCTGGAGACCTGGGCCGATCGGGTGTTGGAGGCCGGTCGGCTCGAAGACGTCTTTGCGGACCAGTGCTAGCTGGTCAGGGTCGTCGTGCGGATCGGTCCGGGAACAAACTCAAATGGGAATCCGTAGGCCTGGTACGAGCATCGGGGCATCGGGCGTTTCGAGCTCAAACTGAAGGACCTAGGGTGGATAAGCGAAGCGCATCCACCGCAGGCCAGAATGGCGGATGCGCTGCGCTTATCCGCCCTACAGGGTTCACGTTGATTGTGAACCCTGGCTTAGGTGATGTCGCGCGCGACCAGCCTTGGCGTTGGACGGGCGGATTCAGGCACGCGGTGCCGTGACGCAGAGCGTCTGCCCTTGCTCCAACGCTGGAGCGTTGGAGCGAGCCGGCGAGACGTGGCAGAGCGGCATGCGAGAGCGGGTCCGCCGCTTGGGTCTGTGCGGATGCGTTGAGTTGCTTTTGGGGTGTTTTCAATGGGCCATGTGTTCGCAGAGATCGAGTTGAGCAATCCCCGCAAGGCCGAGCTGAGCCCGGTGCGGGTCAAGGCGCTTGCTGATTCCGGGGCATTGATGTTGTGTATTCCGGAGCACGTCGCGCTGCAATTGGACCTGGCCACGGAATCCGTCCGCGAGGTCTCGGTGGCCGACGGTCGGCGGCAAAGCCTGCCCTATGTCGGGCCGATCAGGTGGTGTTCGGCAAGCGGTTCTGCTACGTCGGGGCCTTGGTGCTGGGCGATGAGGTGCTGCTCGGTGCCGTGCCGATGGAGGACATGGACCTGATCATCAATCCCGCGCGTCGGGAGCTGACCGTCGATCCGGCCAGCCCGAACATCCCGCATGCGCGTGTGAAGTCCGTGTAGGGCGGGACGCGGCAGTGGTTCCGCCTCTTGTCCTTGATCATGCTTCCGGTCAGCCGAGCGGTCCGCGCAGCGGACTACCGAGATGACCATTCTTGTAAGGGTCCGCTGTGCGGACCGAACGTGACTGCACTGAATGATGCTGAAGATGATGAAACGCGCAACAGTACATGACTCGCTGAGGTCCGCATCGCTCGCCCTGCTGCTCGGGCTCTGTACCTTCGGGCTGCCCGTCGCTGCGGTGGAGACCCTCTGCGCCCGCGTCGTCATCGAGATCGCGCAGGAGGTGACCTTCGAGCGCCAGGCGTTTGAGGCGCGGATGGTCATCAACAACGGCCTGGATGCGCTGGCCATCGACGACGTCGATATCGACGTGGCCTTCACCGATGAAAACGACGAGCCGGTGCTGGCCTCGTCGGACCCGGACAACGCCGAGGCGGCCTTCTTCATCCGCGTGGATGGCATGACCGGGATCGACGCCATCGACGGTACCGGGACCATCGCGCCCGCCACCAGCGCGGACATCCGTTGGTTGATCGTCCCGTCCCCAGGCGCAGGCGGCAGCTCACCGAGCGGCAAGCTGCACTATGTCGGCGCGACCCTGCGCTACACGCTGAACGGCGAGGAGAAGCTCGTCACCGTCTCGCCGGACTACATCTATGTCAAGCCGATGCCGCTCCTGGTGCTGGACTACTTCCTGCCGATCGATGTCTTCGCCGACGACGCCTTCACGCCGCAGCTGGAGCCGCCGGAGCCCTTCCCGCTCGGCATCAGGCTTGCCAACATCGGCCAGGGTGTGGCCTATGACCAGAGGATCGACTCCGCGCAGCCGCGCATCGTCGAGAACGAGCTCGGCCTGCTGATCGACTTCCGCATCACCGGCAGCTCGGTGGACGACGCGCCGGTGAGCCCGACCCTGCTACTCGACTTCGGCGACGTCGAGCCCGGCACCGCCAAGATGGGCCGCTGGCGCATGGAGACCACGTGGTCGGGCGAGTTCGTCTCCTTCGAGGCCGAGCTGTCCCATGCCGACGAGCTGGGTGGCGAGCTGACCTCGCTCATCGACGACGTGCGCACCCACACTCTGGTGCGCGAGGTGCGGGTGGACCTGCTTGGGCGCGACGATATCACGGACTTCCTCGGCGAGGACGCCGGCAGCCTGACCGTCTATGAATCCAACGGCCTTGATACGCCGGTCTTGGACCATTCCGGCGCGGCGAGCCTCACGCAGACCGGTGCCAGCGGGGCCGAACTCCAGTACCGGCTGGTCGCTCCGGCAACGGCTGGGTTCCTTTACGTCCAACTGCCGGACCCGCACGATGGCCAGCGCGAGATCACCGGCGCGGCGCGCAGCGACGGCAAGGCCATCCGCGCCGACAACGTCTGGCTCTCGCGGGTGCGCGACGGTATCGGCTGGCGGTACTTCATCAACCTCTTCGACGCGGCGACCAGCGGCGAGTATCGGCTGGCGATGGGACCGCGCCAGCTCGGCCCGCTTGCGCCGGTGATGCAGTTCATCCCGGACCGCATCGTTGCCCCCGGCGAGCAGGTCTCGTTCATCCTCGAGGCCAGCGACCCCAACGGCACCCGGCCGACCATCACCGCGCAACCCCTGCCGCTTGGCGCCCAGCTGTTCCCGGACAGCATCGATCTCCCGGACTTGACCCTGATGGTGTTCGACTGGACCCCGGCCGGCAACCAGGAGGGCGCCTACGATATCGCCTACACCGCCTCCGATGGCGAGCTGAGCACGACCCAGATCGCCCGCATCACCGTTTGCGGCGTCACCGACAGCGACTGCGACGGCATGGACGACGCCTGGGAGCGGACGCGCTTTGGCACGCTAAGCCGAGATGGCAGCGGCGACTTCGACCGCGATGGCATCAGCGACCTGGACGAATACCGCAACGGCAGCGACCCGACCGAGCCGGACGCGAGCCTGACCCTGCACCTGCCTGCCGGGCTGTCGTTCTTCGCCTTCCCCGGCCCGGTCGCCGACGCGCACGCCACTTGCCAGACCCTGCTGACGACCCTGGGCGAGATCGGCGCTGGTTCCAATTTGATGCGGATCAATGCAGCAACCCAGCGCATCGAGTCCTGCGCCGTCGGCGATGCCGCGGACTTCCCGTTGGAACCTGGCATCGGCTATATCGCCCGGCTGAGCAGCGCCCACGACATCGCAGTTTCTGCGGCAAACGGCTGCGCCGCTGCGCCACTGGAGCCCGGCATCAACCTGCGCGGCCATCCCGCTCCGACCGTGGATCTAGGCTGCTTCGCATGGCTCGAAACAAATGCACCCGAGACCGTCTCCGCAATCGGCCGTTTCGATCCACGGACTGGCCGCTTCGAGTATTGCGGCTGGCTCGACAGCGGCAGCGGCTCAGCGCCCGCCGGCACGGACTTCCCGGTCGAATCCGGGCGAGGCTATCGCATCGATTCCGTCAGTGGGGACGACTTGCAATTGCCGGGCTGTCCGTGATGGTGGCCCCTGGGCTCCAGCGGGCGGCGTCATTACACGGATGCACCGGGGGAGGCGAAGCCCGCGCCTCCGCGATAGAGCTTCTGATTGCGGAACAGCGTCGAGCGGTGCATCTTCAACACCGGCGCCAACTCCTTGCCTTTGGCCAACCCCTGCGACATCAAGATCGCACCGATGTAACGCACAGCCTTTTTGTCGCAGCGTCGGCAACTCATCAGTGGGCCGCAGGCTTTCATGAACACAAGTTCTTCAGCGGTTTCGACAACCGCCAAACGAGGACTCAAGATGACGGCCTCGTCGGGCAGTACGGGAAGCTCAATCGTACCCGTTCTGTTGACGTTTTGTATCTCGCAGTAACAATCCCCCGGCAAAGCCGGGGGCTTTCGTTTGTGAGCCGCTCAAAGCGGCTGTACGGGGTCGCTAACGCGGCCCTGCGGGTTTGCAACCGCCTAAAGGCGGTGAGTCATGCCAGCAGGCTCAGTTGCTCGAGGCGGCGATCCTCAGTCTCCTGGTGCCTGATGTCTTCGCGGATCACGGTCTCATTGCGGCCGAGCGTGGTCACGAAGTATCCACGCACCCAGAAGTGCTGACCGACAAAGTTGCGCTTGCGCTCGCCGTAGACCCGCGCGATGTGGATCGCGCTCTTTCACTTGATGTAGCCAACGACCTGCGAAACCGCGTATTTTGGCGGTATCGAGATGAGCATGTGAACATGATCGGCATCAGGTGGCCTTCCTCGATCCGCGACTCCTTGGGTCGTGCCAACGCATGGAATACCTCGCCGAGATGGCGCCTGAGGTTACCGTACAGTGTCCGGCGTCGACACTTCGAGATGAACACTACGTGATATTTGCACTCCCACTCGGAGTGGCTTAGGCTTTTTGCTTCGTCCATCGGGACGCTTCTCTTCGTCCTGTGCTTCGCGGCTCACGGCTCGGAGCATCTCCGATGGACTCCCGGAAATGTCAAACTGCAATAGCGTTCGGCATGCATCTTGCCGAGCCCTCATTGCCTTAGAGAATGTCACAATAATTTCTTGATAACAGTCACTTATCGAAAGCACTCGACATCTTGTCGAGCTTCCGGTAGCTTCGCGCTGGATTCGTATCATCACCAGCCCGGAGCTTGAGATGGAGCAGCAGAACATCGCTCAGCCATCCGTTTTCGAAACGATCATGGCCCCCCTTACTACCGCTTTTGAAAGAGCAGGGCGATCAACGAAAAGACGATGCGAGCACCTATCCATTGTCGTTGAAGCCTTTCGTGCTCAATCTGGTGTTGGCCGTGCCGAATAATATCAAGTCTCTTTCATTACTTAGGAGTGCCGAGTTTCTCTATTAAAATCAAAAGGGCAAGATTTGTCCTGGAATCGCTTCCAAACCAACTGTCGGCGCGATCGAAATGTGCCGTTAAGGCGGGGTCAGAGCTGAGCGGCGGCGCCAAGTATACCAGATCCATTCGGATCGAGCCTTTCGATGATGAATTGTGCCAGAATAGGCCCCTGGCCCCAATCCAGGAGACATTCTGGTAGGCTGTGTCGTAACGCCAGGGTGAGCACGCGTTCGGATGGCACCAGGCCAGGGCGGATTGTACGCAGCCAGGAGCCGAAGGATTGCCAAATCAGTCGCGGATGGCAGGCTGCCAGATATGAGCCAACCCTTGGGCAATGCATCCAGCTTGGACGAAGACAGGGTCGGCATGCAGCTTGTGCTTCACGGCTTGACAGTAAGCCGCTGGTTCCCGGTGTAGATGTTGATTGCCATTGCGCCGTTTCGGCGGCTTCGTCGGCTTCATCAAAAAATGATAATGGAATGTCCCAAAGACGTGGATCGACTGCTTGAAGTTGACGTCGATCTTGAAACGCAGGCCATCGAGACGAATGATGTCGATGGCCTCCAGCGCGAGGTCTGTCGATATGAGGATGAAACGTCTTCGGTGCGGGTGAATCACAATGACGAAACGCACCAGCTGCCCGACCGGTCGCCACAGCAGGTCATGCACGGTGTAGCGCAGTATGACCCCTTGTTCGCTCTACACGGGGCTCACTGCTTGCTCGTTCGCCAGGCCCTCTTTGCACAACGACCGCAGCTGGATCTTGCGTCCATACATCCGCGGGCGCCCACGCCCACGAGGTTCTGTTGCGTCTTGAACCCAGGGTGTCCAAGCCACGGCGTTCGAGCGCACGCTAACCAAAAGATGATTGTCTTGCGCGAGCAGGCCCTTGACCATCTTTCAACACATGTCATAGCGATCAGCCACAAAGTCGTTAGGTTGACTCGATGTCAAGCAGCCCAAGCAGAGCGATCATCTTGTCCATTAGCCTGCGCTTATCTCGGTTCGTCTCCACAACGCCCTCATGAATCCGTGACGGCAAGACAACTAAGGTTGTTTGATTCCATCGAACAGGTTTGCCGCTTGGCTGACACCATGATGTGGATTAGGAATCGCGCCAGCGGTTCGCCTGTTAGACCGTACCTAGGGTGTTCAATTTGGCCTTCTTCACGCACTTTTTGCTCCTGCAGATCTGTTTGCAGCGCCTGGAAAGACGGAGAGCGTAAGGCGTTGATATATAGCTGAATACAGTTCAGTTGGTGATGCAAGGAAACTGTGTGAGTCGGGCCAAGCCAGGACCGTCCAGATTGAACTACCTAGACCGTACCTATGAAAAAGGGGTGTCTCTGTCGAAGCAAGCCTTTGAGGTAATCGAGAAATAGCTTGCCGAATTCAACGACGGGGGATGCACATGGTGGACAATTTTGTCAAAGCATCCAGCGGCAGCTCGGCACAGGCGCAGAAGACCCAGCCGCTGCCGCGGCCGATCTGGGTAAAACGAAGTTGATCGTCACTGAGACGCGGCCCGGCAGGCCGTTGCTCGTCAAGTTGACGATAATTGTGAGTGTACTAACGCACAGAATTTCAGTACACTGCGCCGGAAACGTAGCTGAAGCCGATTTTAGGTACATCAACAAGTCGTAAGCGTCATGCTGACAGGGCCTTTGAACAGTTAAGTGGAGTTCGTATCGATGAGCGGAGTGCGAACCGAACATTCAAAACGCGGTCGCCGATGGGGTGGCGGCTCGGCAGCCTCTCGTCGCAGCCTGTGGCTCGTCCCTGCGGTGGCGTTGTAGAACGGCCAGGCGTCGGCGGTTGGCTGACGACGGGGAGTTTCGACGTGAGGCTGGAGATCTCTACCCCCATCCTCTGCTCGACCTCTATGCAGCCTTGTTCGACGCTACGGCACAATCTGACACAGCAGCGGCGCCTGCCCCGTCCACATTGATCCTGATGCTCGCCGGCCTCGGCTTGAGTGTCATCGACACAGCGAAGGCGCGGATGCAGGCCACTTACACCCTGTCCATGGCTGACGGATCTGCCGAGGTATCGATACCGCTCGTCGGGTAGAGAAACCCGGACTCATGGGTAGGATTGATCTCGGTCAGGGAAATTCTTGGTATCTGGAGTACATTTATATACACTAGTCGTTGTTCGGCTGAACGATCGGACCGCAGCGGTCGGTCGTCGGACATGCTGCATATTCTCGGGGATACAGGAGTACTTGCATTATGTTGGTCCCAACCTGCTTCGCCTCTCGGGCACGACGCGAATTCTCGGACTGCCAACCCCAGGGCAGAAGCGCGCCAGAGATGCTGCTGTCTTCTTGCGCGTTGCTGCTGAGCTTTGCACTCGGCACGTCGGCATTCGCCAACGTTTACGATGTGACTATCAGCGACGTTACGCCGCGGGCCTTCTCGGTGATCTGGATGTCAGACACGCCGATCGCTGCTGCAACCGTCCAGGTTTTTGCCGGGTCGCCGGATAACCTCGTAGAAATAACCGACGATTTGAACGTGCAGACGATCAGCGCCAGCTACACCTCAGCGCATGATCGGGGCATTGTTAAGGTCGATGTCACCAGTGACATGATCAGTCTGGAGCCAGACACCGTCTACTACCTGCGTACGCGGACGGAGAGCCGCGACACTCCGGCGCTTATCGTGGAGTATCCGCTGCCCACTGAGCCCTTGCTGGAAGTGCAGACCGCCGTCGCGGTGACCGTGTCCCAATCTGCCGACCCGTCTCTGCCTATTGCCAACGACCTCTATTTCCACACCCTCTACGATCCGGACGGTGCCGAGTCCCCCGACGGCGCTCTGATGCTCATTCGGGTGCCCGACCTGTCGCCTTACCCCATCAGCGCCTTTGTCGGCGAAGGTGCTTCCGCGCCGCTGGCCATTAGCGATCTCAACAATGTGTTTGGCAACAATACCTTCGCCAAAAATTAGCGCCAAAAATTAGGTGGGCGACAGCCCGAGGTGATAGGTTATCCAGGTAACAATCCGAAGACCTATTCCCTCAGGAGGCTATCGCCCATGCCCGACATTATGCTGATCTTGAGCTGCTTAAGCCAGAGCGTAGATAAGACGAGCCTTGGCCGTTTGGGTTGCGTTGTGGAAGGGCTGTTGGCGATGACGGGGCGGGTAACGATGCGGGGGCTATCGCGCTGGACCGAGCGCGGGGGAAGCTATCGGACGCTACAGCGGTTGTTCAACACCACGCTCAGTTGGGGCCAAGTGCATTGGCTGGTGATTCGCCAGCACCTGCTGGGCGACGAAACGCAATGGTTGCTGGCGGGCGATGAAGTGGTGGTGAGCAAATCGGGCAAGAAGACCCACGGTCTGGATCGTTTTTTCTCCTCGGTGGTTGGCAAGACGATCCCGGGGTTGTGTTTTCTGAGCCTGTCGTTGATTAGCGTGCAACGGCGCTGTTCGTACCCATTGCGCCTGGAGCCGATTCTCAAAGAGACGGCCGCGAGCTGCCCGAAAGCGTCCAAAGCGGGTCGGGGTAAGGACCGAGGGCGGCCGAAAGGTAGCCGCAATGGCAATCGCCGGGAGGTGAGTCTGTCGCCCTATTTGCAGTTCGTTCAAGACCTTCTGCGCCAGGTGCTGGCACTGGTGTGCCAGACGCTGACGGTGCGTTATTTCGTCTTCGACGGGGCCTTCGGCCATAATCAAGCGCTGCAAATGGTCCGTCGCACGGGCTTAGAGTTGATCAGCAAATTGCGCCACAACAGCGCGCTGTATCTGCCCTATGACGGCCCCTACGCCGGGCGCGGCCCGCGGCGCAAGTACGGCAGCAAGCTCGATTATCAACACTTGCCGCCGTGCTTTCTCAAAGCCACTTCCGTGGAAGGACAGGTTCATACGGCCATCTACCAACTGCCCGTTTGGCACAAAAAATTCCCCGACCGGCTCAATGTCGTGATCCTCGTCAAGACCAACCAACGCACCGGTGCCCAGGCCCATGTCATCCTTTTCAGTAGTGATCTTGAGTTAGGCTACGAAGCGCTCATCGATTACTATCGCTTGCGCTTCCAAATCGAGTTCAACTTCCGAGACGCCAAACAGTACTGGGGCTTGGAAGACTTCATGGTGATCAAGCCAACGCCGGTCTACAACAGTGCCAACCTGGCGATGCTGATGATCAACCTGTCCCAGATCCTGATGCGACCGGTGCGCGAGCACTGTCCGAGCTTTAGCGTCAATGACCTCAAAGCCCACTTCCGCGGCCGGAAATACGTCCTGGAGGTGTTAAAAATGCTTCCGGAAATGCCCGAAGCAAATATTATTGACCAAGCCCTTGAGCAGGCTGCAAATCTGGGGCGGATTAATCAAGAACTTAGTGCAGCATGAGATCGGGCTATTTGGCGAAGGTATTGTGGCAAGGATGGCTATTCGGTACAGGTGCCCGCGGGCGAGCCGGTGGAGATCCTTGAGTTCCGGGGAAACATCTGCGACGCCTCCAACCATTTGCACCGCCGCATGCGGCGGGCGCCCCCGGAGCTCGAGCCCGCGATGACGGAGTTGTTGCCCCCGGGCGCGTGTTTCTCCCCCGACGAAGTCGCTGCCGACTTCGACTGTAATGATCGCATCGGCTTGAGCGATTTTGGGCTGTTTGCAGACCACTATCGTCGCGAGCAGCCGGATTGCGCTTACAGCTCGGACTTCGACTTCGACGACAACGGACGTGTGGGCCTGAGTGATTTCGGCCTGTTCGCTGACGTCTACCGAATGGAAGAAGAGTAACGTCCGGCCCGTGGGCGAGCCTGCGCAAGGCGAGGTTCGCCGTTGGAACCCGGTTCCGGTGCAACGCGTTTGAGGACGCATATCATGTTGATTGCCCAATTCTTGTCCCGCTTCACCGCATGCGCTCGCAGTCTGTTCGCGGCCGGTGCGTTGTCAATGCTTCCGCTTATGGCGCTTCACGCGGCCAGCGTCGGCGTCGAACCGCAACTCGTTGTTGCTCCATCGGTTGTGGAGCCCGACGAGAAAGGCATGATCCGCTTCGCGCTGGCAGTCCAGAACATTCCCGATCCGGGATTCAGAGGGTACGGGATCACCCTGGATCTCAGGAGCGACGGCGACGACGTCAATCTGGTCACGGGTGGACCGCTGATCTCATCTTCGCTGCCCGCGGATAAGGTCTCTTGCTCCGTATCCCTGTTGGCGGCGGCACCAACGGACCAGGATTTTGGCGTTTCGTTATTCCAGTCAGGCCAAGGCGAAATGGCCCTTAGGGCCAGCAGCGACGCAATTTGCGCCGACAACGGTGTCGACCCGAGTAGCGGACGACCGACATTTAGTTGCGTTACCCCAGGCGAAGAAACTCCGATCGGTGACGGCCCCATTGTCGAATTCCGCTGCTTTAAGGGCGCAGACGTAAGGACGGCAAGCATTGATATAGTCCCGGGTTTGATCAGCGGTGAGACCGGAACCGTTGTCCTCGTGGGTGGCGAAGTAATCATCGGCCAAGAGCAGATTATCCCCGGACGCATACTGATCGGCGACATCCCGGATGCTGACGGAGACGGTGTGCCGGATGACATCGACAACTGCCCGCTGGTCGCCAATGCAGACCAGGCCGACGACGACGGTGACGGCATCGGCAATGCCTGCGATCGCTGTGCCCTCGACGCCGACAACGACAGCGACGGCGACGGCATCTGCGGCAACGTGGACAACTGCCCGCTGGTCGCCAATGAAGACCAGGCCGACGACGACGACGACGGCATCGGCAATGCCTGCGACAACTGTGCCCTCGACGCCGACAACGACAGCGACGGCGACGGCATCTGCGGCAACGTGGACAACTGCCCGACACTAGCCAATGCAGACCAAGCTGACGACGATAGCGACGGCATCGGCAATGCCTGCGACAGCTGTGCCCTCGATGCCGACAACGACAGCGACGGCGATGGCATCTGCGGCGACGTGGACAACTGCCCGGTGGTCGCCAATGCAGACCAGGCCGACGACGACGTTGACGGCATCGGCAATGCCTGCGACAGCTGTGCCCTCGATGCCGACAACGACAGCGACGGCGATGGCATCTGCGGCGACGTGGACAACTGCCCGGCGCTGGCCAATGCAGACCAGGCCGACGACGATAGCGACGGCATCGGCAATGCCTGCGACAGCTGTGCCCTCGACGCCGACAACGACAGCGACGGCGACGGCATCTGCGGCAACGTGGACAACTGCCCGGTGGTCGCCAATGCAGACCAGGCCGACGACGATAGCGACGGCATCGGCAATGCCTGCGATAGCTGCCCGCTCGACGCACAGAACGACGCCGACGGCGACGGCATCTGCGGCGACGTGGACAACTGCCCGGCGCTGGCCAATGCAGACCAGGCCGACGACGATAGCGACGGCATCGGCAATGCCTGCGACAGCTGTGCCCTCGACGCCGACAACGACAGCGACGGCGACGGCATCTGCGGCGACGTGGACAACTGCCCGGCGCTGGCCAATGAAGACCAGGCCGACGACGACAGCGACGGCATCGGCAATGCCTGCGACAGCTGTGCCCTCGACGCCGACAACGACAGCGACGGCGACGGCATCTGCGGCGACGTGGACAACTGCCCGGCGCTGGCCAATGAAGACCAGGCCGACGACGACAGCGACGGCATCGGCAATGCCTGCGACAGCTGTGCCCTCGATGCCGACAACGACAGCGACGGCGACGGCATCTGCGGCGACGTGGACAACTGCCCGGCGCTGGCCAATGAAGACCAGGCCGACGACGACAGCGACGGCATCGGCAATGCCTGCGACAGCTGTGCCCTCGACGCCGACAACGACAGCGACGGCGACGGCATCTGCGGCAACGTGGACAACTGCCCGGCACTGGCCAATGAAGACCAGGCCGACGACGACAGCGACGGCATCGGCAATGCCTGCGACAGCTGTGCCCTCGACGCCGACAACGACAGCGACGGCGACGGCATCTGCGGCGACGTGGACAACTGCCCGGCGCTGGCCAATGCAGACCAGGCCGACGACGATAGCGACGGCATCGGCAATGCCTGCGATAGCTGCCCGCTCGACGCACAGAACGACGCCGACGGCGACGGCATCTGCGGCGACGTGGACAACTGCCCGGCACTGGCCAATGAAGACCAGGCCGACGACGATAGCGACGGCATCGGCAATGCCTGCGACAGCTGTGCCCTCGACGCCGACAACGACAGCGACGGCGACGGCATCTGCGGCGACGTGGACAACTGCCCGGCACTGGCCAATGAAGACCAGGCCGACGACGATAGCGACGGCATCGGCAATGCCTGCGACAGCTGTGCCCTCGACGCCGACAACGACAGCGACGGCGACGGCATCTGCGGCGACGTGGACAACTGCCCGGCACTAGCCAATGAAGACCAGGCCGACGACGACAGCGACGGCATCGGCAATGCCTGCGACAGCTGTGCCCTCGACGCCGACAACGACAGCGACGGCGACGGCATCTGCGGCGACGTGGACAACTGCCCGGCGCTGGCCAATGAAGACCAGGCCGACGACGACAGCGACGGCATCGGCAATGCCTGCGACAGCTGTGCCCTCGACGCCGACAACGACAGCGACGGCGACGGCATCTGCGGCGACGTGGACAACTGCCCGGCGCTGGCCAATGAAGACCAGGCCGACGACGACAGCGACGGCATCGGCAATGCCTGCGACAGCTGTGCCCTCGACGCCGACAACGACAGCGACGGCGACGGCATCTGCGGCAACGTGGACAACTGCCCGGCACTGGCCAATGAAGACCAGGCCGACGACGACAGCGACGGCATCGGCAATGCCTGCGACAGCTGTGCCCTCGACGCCGACAACGACAGCGACGGCGACGGCATCTGCGGCGACGTGGACAACTGCCCGGCGCTGGCCAATGCAGACCAGGCCGACGACGATAGCGACGGCATCGGCAATGCCTGCGATAGCTGCCCGCTCGACGCACAGAACGACGCCGACGGCGACGGCATCTGCGGCGACGTGGACAACTGCCCGGCACTGGCCAATGAAGACCAGGCCGACGACGATAGCGACGGCATCGGCAATGCCTGCGACAGCTGTGCCCTCGACGCCGACAACGACAGCGACGGCGACGGCATCTGCGGCGACGTGGACAACTGCCCGGCACTGGCCAATGAAGACCAGGCCGACGACGATAGCGACGGCATCGGCAATGCCTGCGACAGCTGTGCCCTCGACGCCGACAACGACAGCGACGGCGACGGCATCTGCGGCGACGTGGACAACTGCCCGGCACTAGCCAATGAAGACCAGGCCGACGACGACAGCGACGGCATCGGCAATGCCTGCGACAGCTGTGCCCTCGACGCCGACAACGACAGCGACGGCGACGGCATCTGCGGCGACGTGGACAACTGCCCGGCGCTGGCCAATGCAGACCAGGCCGACGACGATAGCGACGGCATCGGCAATGCCTGCGACAGCTGTGCCCTCGACGCCGACAACGACAGCGACGGCGACGGCATCTGCGGCGACGTGGACAACTGCCCGGCACTAGCCAATGAAGACCAGGCCGACGACGACAGCGACGGCATCGGCAATGCCTGCGACAGCTGTGCCCTCGACGCCGACAACGACAGCGACGGCGACGGCATCTGCGGCGACGTGGACAACTGCCCGGCGCTAGCCAATGAAGACCAGGCCGACGACGACGACGACGGCATCGGCAATGCCTGCGACAGCTGTGCCCTCGACGCCGACAACGACAGCGACGGCGACGGCATCTGCGGCGACGTGGACAACTGCCCGGCGCTAGCCAATGAAGACCAGGCCGACGACGACGACGACGGCATCGGCAATGCCTGCGACAGCTGTGCCCTCGACGCCGACAACGACAGCGACGGCGACGGCATCTGCGGCGACGTGGACAACTGCCCGGCGCTAGCCAATGAAGACCAGGCCGACGACGACGACGACGGCATCGGCAATGCCTGCGACAGCTGTGCCCTCGACGCCGACAACGACAGCGACGGCGACGGCATCTGCGGCGACGTGGACAACTGCCCGGCGCTGGCCAATGAAGACCAGGCCGACGACGATAGCGACGGCATCGGCAATGCCTGCGATAGCTGCCCGCTCGATGCACTGAACGACGCCGACGGCGACGGCATCTGCGGCGACGTGGACAACTGCCCAGCGCTAGCCAATGAAGACCAAGCCGACGACGACGACGACGGCATCGGCAATGCCTGCGACAGCTGTGCCCTTGACGCCGACAACGACAGCGACGGCGACGGCATCTGCGGCAACGTGGACAACTGCCCGGCGCTAGCCAATGAAGACCAAGCCGACGACGACGGCGACGGCATCGGCAATGTCTGCGATAGCTGCCCGCTCGACGCACAGAACGACGCCGATGGCGACGGGATCTGCGGCGACCTGGACAACTGCCCGTTGATCGCTAACCCGGACCAATTCGACAGCGATGGAGACGGTCGCGGTGATGCCTGCGACGGCCTAGAAGCAGGGTCAGACAGCGTCGAGACGCCGGAAGATACGCCCGTCGATATACCGGTCCTGAGCAACGACGCCGATCCGGACGGCGGCACCATCTCGCTGGTCAGCTGCTCCAACGGCAACCACGGACAGGCCGAGGCGCTTGCCGATAGTCAGTGTCGCTACACGCCGGATGAGAACTTCAACGGCAGCGATAGCTTCAGCTACATCATCGAGGATGACAACGGCGGCTCCGCAGTAGGCCAGGTGTCTGTCATCGTGACGCCCGTCAACGACCCACCAGTGGCGATGCCGGATTCGGCGACCACCAATGAGGATATCGCCGTCGACGTCGATGTGCTCCTGAACGATGAGGACCCGGACACGGCCGATGATCCGGCGGATATCATCTCGCTGGTGAGCTGCGACCTAAGCTCGGATGAGGGTGGTACGGTCTCGGTGCAGGTACCGGCCGGTCCGCTCACCTACTCACCGCCCGCGGACTACAACGGCCCAGACCGCTTCAATTGCGTCATCGCCGATCTTGCGGATGAGCGAGCCAACGCGGACGTCACCGTCGAGGTCACGCCGATCAACGACGCACCGCGGATCGATCCGATCGCCAACCAGCAGGTTGACGAGGGCGTCGAGCTGATTGTGCCGATCACCTGCGAGGACGTGGAGGACGACTCGGTCGTGATCGATGGTGGCAATCTGCCTACCGGCGCGGTGGTAACCGACCTTGGCGGTTGCTCGGGTGAATTCCGCTGGACGCCGGATTTCCTCAGTTCCGGTAACTATCCGGATGTGCTGATCACCGCCACCGATGACGGCAGCCCGCTGGCTCAGGGTCAAGAGACCTTCACGATCACGGTTGGTGATTTCAACCTGCCGCCGGCCTTCAGCGACGACATCCCATCCCGCGTGGAAGTGGACGAGAACGAGCCGATCTTCGTCAGGATGGATGCGGATGATCCGGATGAGCCGGCGACCGACCTCGTCTTCAGGGCACTGGATACGCTGCCGGACGGGGCGACATACAGCGGCAACCTGGGTGGTTACGCCGAGCTCAACTGGACGCCGGACTTCGGCCAGGCGGGCGAGGAACCGCTCAGGTTCGAGGTCTGCGACAACGGCACGCCCACGCTGTGCGATCGGCACGATCTGACCATCGCCGTGGGCAACGTACCCCGCACGCCGGAAATGCAGCCGATCGGTGATCGCGAGATCGATGAGCTGGAGCAGTTCTCTCTTGTCGTAACCGCGACCGACCCGGACACGCCGCCGGATGAGGCACCGTCCCTGAGCCTGAGTCTGGTCTCATCCGAGATCGTACAGTTGACCTCGGTCGAGGGAGACCTACCCGAGGGTGCCTTGTTCACCGACAACGGTAACGGCACGGGCCGACTGGACTGGACTCCGACCTACGATCAGGGCCAACGGCAGTACCTGTTCGAGGCCTGTGCGACCGATTCGGTGGACCCGACCCTGACCGACTGCAAGCAGTTCACGGTCACCGTCGGCAACATCAACCGTCCGCCGGAGCTCACCCCGATTGGCGACAAGACCGTCACCGAGACTGACCTGTTGTCGTTCACCGTCAGCGCCAACGACCCCGATCCGGACGGCATCGGCTTCACGCTGGCGAGCTGCAGTGATCCGGCCCTGCCGGCAGCCGCGCAGCTGACCGACAACGGCGACCGCACCGCGAGCTTCAGCTGGACCCCGGTGGTCGGCGACGCGGCGGGTTCACCCTACTGCGTGACCTTCACCGCTACGGACGACTTCACGCCGGACGTGCGCACCGACGCAGAGACCATCTCGATCACCGTCGAGCCGGCCGCCGGACCTGGGGATGATCCGCCATACTTCGACCCGGCAGTGCCGTCGAGTCAGACCATCGGTGTTAGCGAGTCGCTGGAGCTGGATGTCTGCGCCACCGACCCGGAGGGCAAGCGGGTTGCGGTGAGCGCTGAGGGCTTGCCGCAGGGCGCGCAGTTTAGGTCCGATCGTCCCGGCTGTGCTCGCCTGACCTGGAAGCCGGGCTGCACCGCTGCTGGGGAACATACGGTCAGCTTTACCGCCGACGACGGCACGCAGCAGGCCAGCACCAGCACGACTATCGAGGTGACGGCAGCGCCGGTCGAGGGCGCGATACAAGAGGAGTATCTGCTGTCTAGTCTGAGCTACGATCGCTGGCCGTTCTTTGTGTTCGAGTATCGGGTCGCGTTCCGCAACGCAACCGACTGCCCGATCGACGGCTTGACTGCCACGGTCAGCAGCAGCTCGGACGACTTCCAGGTCAGGGAGGCGGATGTCTCGTTCGATCGCATCCCGGCGCAGCGCAAGCGCACAAGTCAGGACAGTTTCAGTGTGCGTTACAGCATCTTCAGGCGGCTGGATAAGAGCGTCTTGAGCTGGGAGGTGAGCCAACCTTAAGTGGTCAATGCGCCGAGGGCCATCGCGCGTCCGCTATCGGCGGACGCGCGAGTGGGAGCCAGGCGCCTATCGGCCTCTATCCACTCGCTGCCGTCGCTCCGCGACCGGCGGTTGATCTTCCAACGAACAAAATTGTCCGATAGCGCCTTGAGCGATCATCAAGGTGGTCATCGGCCTAACGCCTGCTATGTTATGCAGGCAGACCTCGGCAAGGGGGAACAACTGATCATGAATAAGCAATCCATGCATCCGGCGAAGACGAGCCTCGGAGTCGCTGCGGCTTTGTCGCTAATGCTAGGCGCGGGAGCCGTTCAGGCCGCGGCCATGTTCCAGGGCTCGGCCGAGGTCATGACCAGCGTATCGAACAATCCATCGGGGATGCCCATTTCGTTGAACGCCAACTTCTTCCTAGTAGACCAGAGCAGCACCACGCTGACTGGGGCGACGGTTTCGACGACGACCGGTGCGTCTCCGCTGCTCGACCCGACGCAGGTGATCCTAACAGAACCCTTGGATACCGCCGCGCTTACGGTGGACGTGTCGGGAAGCGCGGACGCCACCGGCAACGATGATTACGCCGAGGCCACCGCCTCTGCCCTCGGTGTTACCGGCATATTATTGGACAATAGTTCGGGGGCCACCCCTGCCGACTTCGCCTTAAGCGTAGATTGGTTGTATTCCGCAGAGGTCGCCGCCGATCTTCCCGACGAGTCAGCAGGCCTCGCTCTAGCGTTGCTGGTCAATATCGTCGATGAGACAGCAGGCCAGGACATTGATGAATTTGCCATCTTCGATGTCTTCTTCCTTACGGACACCTCCGCATTGTCCGGTGACGATTCCGGTCTCAGGTCTGTGAACGGGACAGTGCCGGTCGGCGATATCTACAACGTCGGCCTGAGGCTCCAGGTGCTGAATGGCTTTGCCGATTCCAACCCCCAGGAGGCCCCTCTACCCGCGCCGGTGCTGCTGCTCGTCTTTGGGCTGCCACCGCTGCTGGCCCTCAAACGCCGGCGGGCGCACTGACCTTCTTCTCTTTCGTCGGCCTGGGTGTTGCCGTTGCGCCACCCGGTGCAGAACTCTGACATCGCGAAGTTTTGAATGCGACGATTCGGCCGGAAATACAACCGAGCAACCATGCATCTACCCACTAAGCTGTGGGCTTCAAGGCAAAAATCAGGCCTCCTGAGTCTGGAACAAAAATATCCAGCCTCTTGGTTAAATGCATGTACTACATTGATTATTACATTACATCATAGATAGTTAAGCTCGATACGTCAGGAGTTCTGCGGTGCCACCGCTTCCAGAGCGCGACAGGTCAGATCTAGGCTGTCGAAATCTGCAGTCTCATTAAAACAAGCGCTTCCCGGTTTATGGATGCTTAGTCGGTGTCGGGATCGGTGTCAAGGTCGGAATGAGGAATTGGTATTGAGCTGGCTGCTTTGATCGATGAGCGGATTCGATTCCGATTTCGATAGCGACCCCGACACCGATGAGGCTTACCCAGTGCGTTCGATAAAGCAATCCAAGACCCGGAATCGGTTTGGCATCAAAACTCAGGACATTTCAACCGCCTAGGCCAGATCTGCCGGTAGCGATAAGCGCAACACCAAGCGAAGCAGCAGGTCGCCCCAGGTCTTAGACCGAGCAATACGTCAACTCTCGCGCAAGGAGCAGCCGAGACGGACCCCGGCAACAGCTCAACACAACAGCACCGACCCGGGTCGATGAGAGGCCCAAGCTCGCACCCACAGCAGTATCCGCGGACGTGCTACCACTTCTTACCCCGAGCCAACCGGCGACAGGCAGCCAGCCGCTTAGACGCTGCCAAAGCCGCCCGTCGCAAGCAACGGGAGCGTTCGGCCGCAGGGCAGGATGGGAGCGCGATGCATAGAACAGAACTCCACCTACAATCCACGACTTCCAATGCCTTCAGGTGGCATATCGTCCTCCGCAGGCGTTGGCCTAGCTGGAGCATTGCTGCAATGCTCTGGCAGCTGCGCTCTGGGCCGTGCTGCTGCTCCCCGACATGCTGCCCAACGCTACTCAGGCGCAAGGCGCTCCGACCGCGGATCTGTCCTTGTATACGGGGGGATGGAGCATTGACAACAGCGTGTCAGCGCGCAGGAACGCGTTCACCCATGCCAAGTCATTGAAGACGGGCAGTGCGATGCAGAATCCGAATAGGGCTGCCTTAGGATAAACCGAAGCGAGTTGCTCTCAAAATGCAGGTGCGCCTCCAACTCATGGAAAGCGGTCTCGTTGGTCCACTGTTCATTGAGAGCGCCAGTTTCGCTTCGCCCGCAGAGCGTTCGTTGCTTGCGGCTTCCCAGGGCAATGCCTGGTTTTCGCGTCCCAATAGACGAATCGCTGGCGCGATTCCTTTCCATTTCAGGCTGCCAACCCGGTCGCAATCCTATTCGGCGCCTGCCGGCTGCAACGGCCGGAGATCGCCATGCTGGTGCAGCATGCATGGCTGCATATCGACGGCGAGCGCTGCCGATTCCTGGTCTGGGTGGTGATGCCCAACCACGCCCAACGAGCTGACCGAGACGCTGCCGGGCTTTCCGCTGTAAGACCTGGTGCAATCCTGGAAGGACTTCGCGGCCCAGGCGAAGAATGCACTGCTCGAGCGTAAAAGTGACTTCTGGCCAGGTGACTGCTTCGACCGTTACATCCGCAACGATGGGCCCCCGCGGCTATCCTGCGCTGCATCGACAACAACCTGGTCAAGACCGGACTGGTCGAGCATGCCGCCGACTGTCCCCTCGGCAGCGCCGGCTTTCCAGACGGCCTCGCCTGATGCGGGCTCGATCCCACATCAGGCGATCTTGCGTCTGGAGCGAGTTGGCACGTCCACTTACGCATGTTCAGCTCGGATGGATTTGGCTCGGGTTTGAAGGGTTTGCGCGATTTCCTGTGTCTTTTGCACGGCATTGAGCCGCGCCAAAGACGAGCCGGCTAGGTTGCAACAGCGTTAGTGATGGTGCAGAAACAAGCGAAACAGGTTTTTGGCTTGGGTGTCGCCTGCCGACTCATTCGGTACCGCTATCGGCGTCGGTATCGGTATCGGCGTCGGTATCGAACTGACCAACTCCGATTCCGATAGCGACCCCGACCCCGATTGCACTCCCCGCCGATGTCTGGATAGCGTTGTATAGGTTATTCATGAACCGCTACTTACCCAGTGCCTTGCGCAATTCCCAGCCGATCAAACCCAGATCCCCCGGCAACATCCAATTGCAGCAGTCGCGGCCCGGCGAAACGCGCAGAGACCAGGCAAGCGGCTCGGTATAGAGAAAGCGCACATCATAATCGCTATCGGGCGCGGCAAATCCCCTGGCGCGATTGCCCGACTCGCAGGCCTCCAACAGCTTGAAGTTGCCTTCCGCCTCCAGCTGTCTCAGCACATCAAGGATTGCATCATGCATGCTGCTGTTCCCATTCATCGGTCAGTGACCGGAACAGTCGATTGATGGCGGGCCGATCGACCGTCTCGGGCAGCGTGGATGTGTTGTAAAGGGTATCGAGTTTAACCACTTCGGCTTCGACCCGATCGATCAGAGCCTGATAATCGTAGTGACCGGCCAGGACGCGCAGCAGAAACGCCAGGCGTTCACCCTCGAACCGGACCAACGGCCGACCGTGCTCCAGCAGATGGGCGCCGGAGAACAGCAGTCGGAAGGTATGCATCATGTTCTTGGCATCATAATCCATCTCGCCTCGCTCCTGCGATTGCCAGCGTGATGCATTGCGTTCGTTGCGCCATTGCCAGTAATTGCGGTGATCCTTAATTGCGTTCTCAAAACCTGGACGGTTGTAGAGCAACAAGCCGATGCAGCGCTTGTGCTCGTCATCCGCCGGGATCGACTCGCAGACCAGTTGCCCACCACGAAAGATGCCCTTGGCCGCGTCGCCATAGTCGTACAGACGGTACAGGTCGCGCGTGTGTTCCACCGCCGCGCAATGACAGCGGGCTAGGTCCACGCCCGATGCCAGCAACGGCAGCGGCCGAAACGGCATCGGCCCAGCCGCGCGCAGCAGCCAGCAAAACGCCTCCTTCGACGGCGGCGCCTCCGGCTGGGGATTGTTCACCCATTTGTTGCGGCCCCGCGCCCGCCTGATCTGGGCTCTGGCATAGCCGACGTGGGATGCAAAGCACTGCTTGCAGACAAACAACTCGCGCCGCTCCATCAGCTTGTGCATTATCGGGTTTATCAGCAGTACACAGTCATCGGGCGGATAGAGCAGCTCCAAGATGTTCGGATTGGCGTTCATGGCCAACTCCAAAAACCGCCGCAGGCTGTAGAAAACGACATCGTTGCGCGCATCGTGCAACTGGGTCGGCGCCTCATCCAGGGACAGATACGCCGATGCGGGCAATATGAAGATGCCGCGAATATCGGTATCGCTGCCGGCATGCGCTGTGCCATACATCCGGCTGCCCGCGATGCACCGATAGAGCACGAGCTTGGACCGCGGTTCATCCTCGAGATCAGAAAGCCTGAGTTTCAATGACGCCTCCGCTAGCGTTTCGATTTCGATCGGTGGCCGATTGGCGTCGGCCAAGCCTGCCCTATGCCGGGCCGATCAAAGTGGCGTTTGGCAATCCGGTAGAGATTGCGCTCCGGCTGACCGGGCGGGTATTGAATGATCGTCGTCCCGGTTCCAGCTTTAACCGAGTTTACTGCTCGCATGGACACATCGCCGTCAATTGCCCAACCGATACTGGTCTTTCCCACAGGGTAGCGATCAATGCGGTTGCTTTATCTGGATGGCCGGAACTCCAGAACCGATCATGGCCGCTGGCATTGCGGGTGCTGAGCAATCGCTGCCGTGTCAATCGATGGCGGAGTTGCCGGGCCACGGCGACGCCGGCATCGGCGATGATCACCTGATCCCCGGCGATCTGCTGGATCAGGGGCCGGACCAATGGATAATGGGTGCATCCGAGTACCAGTGTATCGGCGCCCTGGGCGAGCAGCGGCAATACATAGTCGGCAATCAGGGCGCTGGTGGACTCGCTATGCAGATCGCCAGCCTCAATGCGCTCCACTAGGCCAGGGCAGGGCTGCACAAGAACCCTGGCTTGCTTGTCGAAGCGCCCGCGCAGCGCCTCGAATTTATCGCTGGCCAGGGTTTGGCTGGTGGCGAGCACGCCGACTACGCCACTGCGGGTCAGACTCACGGCGGGCTTCAACGCCGGTTCCATGGCGATGATGGGTAATTCGAAGCGCGTTCGCAGGGTTGCCGCCGCCGCTCCGGTGGCGGTATTGCAGGCGACCACAATGGCCTTGGCGCCCTGGTCGACCAGCCATTGTGCGACCACCAGCGAACGCTCGGTAATGATGTCCCGCGGTTTGTCGCCGTAGGGGGCATGACCGGAATCGGCGACGTACAGCAGGTGTTCAGTCGGCAATTCGCGCCGAATTTCCCGCAATACGCTCAACCCGCCGACGCCGGAGTCAAAAACTCCGATTGGATCGTCGCAGATGAGTCGATCCGGTCGCGAAGGCAGATACTCGTACAACGCGCTGCGAATTGGACTTTGGCTAGGCTTAGACCTGGTTGGCTGCTGGGTTGGTTTCAGGTCTGCACCGGAAAGCCATAGGGCGGTTCTTGGAGCGATAGCAAAGGTCCGTCGCCGTCTGCGCTGGCCAGACGCACTTCGCCACCCTCGGCAGAGCGGATCTCCACCACCACCAGCAATGCGTAGCGGCCCGATTCGATCTGGCGGACATTGACGATGCGTCCTGGCGCTTGCTCTGACTTGCTGCCCGGCACGCTGAGCAGATCGCCGGGTCGCGGCGCGCTGTCGGTGTTGACCTCGGCGACGTACATGCGTCGCTTCAGCTTGCCCAGATATTGCATGCGTGCGACGACTTCCTGACCGGTGTAACAGCCCTTGGTGAAGCTGACGCCGTCGATCAGATGCATGTTGGCCATTTGTGGTACAAACGCATCGCTGGTCTCGGGCAGAACGGTGGGGATGCCGGCGCGGATGTCGTGCAATTCCCATAAATCCACATTCGCTTCCACGGCTTCGGCAGCGGCACTTTGCCAGAGATGACTGGCCTGTTCCGGGGGGCCGATGAACAGATAGCGTGGGATGTTGCCAGGCACACGGATCAATACGGCTTCGCCAGCGCGGCTCATGTCGTTGTCTGCGGCTGGCAGCGACCCGAATACCTCGGTCAGGGCAGCGTCGGCGCAGGTGCCAAGTATGCCGAAGCAGACCAGGGCATCGCTGGCATTGTCAATCGTGACGTCGGCGCGCAATCGGAACATTTGTAGGCGCTTGAACAACGGCTCCAACTGGGTGCGCGGCAGCAGCAGGAACATAGTCTGTTCGATACGCAGCATACGAAAGTTGGCGATCATGCGACCCTTGGCACTGCAGTGGCTGTTAAGCTGGCTGTGAGTCTCCGAGAGTTCGCGAATATCATTGCTGACCTGCGCCTGTAGGAAATCCTCCGCCTCGGGACCGCCGATGGCGATCAGGCCCAGATACGATAAGTCCACCAGTGCACAGTCCAGGTCGAGCGAGTTGTTGGCGAAGCGAGCACTGCCGGCTCCGCTCTGGGTTGGGTCGCTCGGTTCGCTCAAATCTGCGGAGCGGGACGCGAGGAACGCTCTCCAGTTTTGGTTCATTGGGGATCTCGCTTGCTTACGGCGCCCGGCTCGGGCACGCTGAAAAAAAAACGGCTGTCCGAGTATGATAGCGGATTCCACCGCATACGCCGATGCTCAACGCTGAAATTGCGTCTTCATCGCTCGGGATTCTTTCAGTAGGATCGGGCAGATCACTACACCAGAATGGAGATAACAACACTTTGTCCATGCATCAAGCCGGGTCCGCATCCAATTCTCCGGTCAATCTTCCTGCCGCCCGCATCACCACGGACAGTCTCGTGCTGTATAAGATCCGTCCCGCGCGCGTTGTCTCGGTTGGAGAGAAAATCGAAATCGAGATCGATGGCGGCCAGACCAAGCGTGTGCGGCCGAAAGATATTCTGCTGTTGCACCCTGGCCCACTGCACCGGCTTGCCGATCTGACGCCGCGCACCGGTCAACTTGAAGAAGCCTGGGAATTGCTGGAAGGTGCCGAGACCGATCTCAAGGAGTTGGCAGAGCTGGTCTACGCAGAATACACGCCTGCTACCGCCTGGGCCGCTTGGGAGCTGTTGTCGGATGGATTGTACTTCGAGGGCACGCCGGAGCTGATTCGCCCGCGTTCACGGGATACCATCGAGCAGCAGCGCGCCGAGCGCGATGCCAAGGCGCGTGCGCAACAGGAGCAGGCTGAGTTCATGACGCGCCTGGCCGAGGAGCGCATCATCGCCGAAGACCGCGCGCGCCTGGCGGAAGTCGAGCGCTTGGCCAATCAGCAGGCAGAGCATAGCCGTATTCTAAAAGCCTTGGATCTACCCGAAACGCCGCAGAGCGCGCATCGAATGCTGGTCAAAGTCGGCTATTGGCCCACGCAGCATAATCCTTACCCGGCTCGCTTCGGTGCGGCGATCACTGATCCGGACCTGCCGGTTCCCGGTGTGCCGGATGAGGAGCGGCTCGACCTGACGCATTTGCCAGCCTATGCCATCGATGATGAGGGCAACCAGGATCCTGACGATGCGCTGAGCATCGACGGCGAACGCATCTGGGTGCATGTGGCCGATGTGGCGGCACTGGTCGCTCCGGACAGCGACATGGACCGCGAGGCACGCGCCCGCGGCGCAAATCTGTACTTGCCCGAGGGCATTATCAATATGCTGCCGGGCGCGGTGACCGAACAACTTGGACTGGGTCTGCAGCAGGTCTCTCCGGCGCTCTCGTTCGGATTCATCTGCGCCGATGATGGCGGGCTGGTGGATATCGATATCCGTCCAACCCTGATCCGTGCCACGCGCCTGACTTATGCCGAAGCGGAAACGAGCTTGGCGGATGCTCCGTTCGAGCGGCTGGTCGCTGCTGCCGAACGCTACCGCGCGCGGCGCGCGGCGCATGGCGCAGCTAGCATCGAACTTCCCGAGGTCGCTCTTCGCGTGGTCAACGGCGAGCTCGAGATCCGCCCCATCGATCGTCACGGGTCGCGGGCACTGGTCACCGACCTGATGCTGATGGCCGGAGAGGCTGCCGCGCGTTTTTGCAGCCAGCGTGGTTTGCCGATTCCCTATGCGACCCAACCAGCGCCGGAGCAGATCCAACAGCCCGAGGGAATGGCGGCAATGTACGCCTATCGACGTCAGTTCAAGCCATCGCGTACCAGTGTCGAACCCGGCTCGCATTTCGGTTTGGGCCTGGACGTGTACGCGCGCGCCACCAGCCCGCTGCGTCGCTATGCGGATCTGCTGGTGCATCAGCAGATTCGTGCTCTGCTGCATGACCAGCAGCCGCTGACCGCCGAGCAGATCAGCGCTCGTGCCGGTGAGGCGGATCAATCCGGCGTCGCCGTGCGTCGCACCGAGCGACAGTCGAACCAGCATTGGAAGCTGTTGTATTTGATGCAGAAAAAGGGCTGGAAAGGCGAGGCTGTGGTGGTGGAGCTAGGCGATCGTAAGACGACTGTGATCATTCCTGAATTGGCGCTGGAGGGGAAAGTGCGGGCAAAGCAAGCTCTAGCACTGAATCAGCGCATCCGACTCTCCGTTGTCGAAGTTGATTTGCCAGACCTGGATTGTCGCTTTCGTGTATTGGGCTGAATCCGCTGCGTAATCATCGGGATCGAAATCAAGATCAACAAGATAGGACAATTCACCGCATCCCAGGAGACGATGGATCGGTTGGTGCTGTCATCGGTGCCGTCAACGGAGCGATCGCCTGTTCGAAATCGTCCGAGTTCAGATATTGGATCACGACTCGACCCTCGTCATCGCGCGCGATGTCCATTCCCTTATCGGGATAGAGCCAGTGCAATATGCCGCTGTCTTCGCTGCGAATTTCGGCGGGAGCACCGAAGTTGCCCTGGATGTCCCTGGGTTCGAGGCTTTTCCAGGGTAAGTAGGTGAGGCTGCGGATGGGCGCGCCTGATAGGGCTTGAATATCTTCCGGCCTCAGTTTGACCTTACGGCTGCCGCTGCCGGTTGTGCTTACGCGCAAGCCGCGATCATACATGTCGGCGAGCCGTTGTGGGTCGACTTCCAGGGTCAGCACCCAGTCGGCGCGGATGTTAGCCAGGTAGAGATTGCCAAAATAGACTTCTACTGTATAGTCGCCGCGCGGGTCGGCGAATAGGTTGATTTCGCCCTGTTCTCCGAGGAGCGCGCGCACATCGGCCAGGGTGCTGTCGCCAAGGGTCAGATCGAACACCCGCGTGCGCCCGCTCGCATCCCGGGTCAGATCCCATGGGTACAGACGAATCTCGGCGCGCTGATCCGGGCTGATCGACAATAACAATAAGATGCCGAGGATTCCCATCAACGCAGCAGCGAGGACGGAGAGGATGATCTTGCGATCCATGGCTTGCCTCGTGGCGGGGTGGATGTACGGCCCGATCCGCGGGCAACGACAAAGGAGAGGGTGCAGCTGGGAAGAGAGACCGTCGGCATGAACCGAAATGGCCGCATTCAACCTGGTTCGCTGGGAGCATCCAACAGCAGCCCCGCGACCACGCGCCGGCCCTCGCTGACCAAAATGTTATAGGTACGGCAAGCGGCGCCGGTATCCATGATCTCGACTCCAATGCCACGCTCGAGCATGGCAGAGTAGACGATGGGGTCCGGGAACTGCTGCCGGGTGCCGGTGCCGATGATGATCACCTCGGGCTGAGTTTCCAGCAGAAGTTCCATATGGTTGGCGTCGAGCCGGTCAATCCGATCCGCACCCCAGTCGGTCAGGATCGCGCGCGCCGAGACCACCAAGCTGATGTCGTAGCGATGACCGCCAATGCGAATGCTATGGCGGTCGTAGGCTTCGATCAGATTGGCTTCGGTTTGGTCGATTTGGGCGAATTTCATGATTCGATTCGGCTGAAGCAGTCAATCGGTATGGATAAGTAGTACAGTGACGCTAGACAAAAGTCCAGCAGGGTATGTTTCATTGGTCGGCGTGTGACAGGGCAAGTTCTTCCCACAGTCGAAGTGTTGGCCCCGGCTGATTCATGGTGTAGAAGTGCAATCCTGGGGCGCCACCTTCGAGCAAGTCCTGGCACAGCGCGATGACAACCTCGTGGCCGAAAGCGCGAATGCTGTCTTTGTCCTCACCAAAGCCCTCCAGGCGTTTGCGAATCCAGCGAGGAATCTCGGCGCCGCAGGCGTCGGAAAATCGAGCCAGTTGCGTATAGTTGGTGATCGGCATGATGCCGGGCACGATGGGCAGGTCGATACCAGCGTCGGCGCAATCGTCGACAAAACGGAAATAGGCGTCGGCATTATAGAAATATTGCGTGATGGCTGCGTTGGCGCCGGCATCCACCTTACGCTTGAAGTTGACCAGATCGATCTTGGCGGATGCGGCCTGCGGGTGGATTTCAGGGTAGGCGGCAACCTCGATATGGAATTGGTCGCCGAACTCCTGGCGTAGAAAGCTGACCAGTTCATTCGCATGACGGAAGGTATTCGAGTCGAGGCGGCCCATACCTGAGGGTAGATCGCCACGCAATGCAACAACGCGCGAAATGCCTTGTTCGAGGTAATGGCGGGCAATGTTGCGGACCTCATCTTTATCCGAGCCGATGCAGGCCAGGTGCGGTGCGGTGTCGATGGCTTGTTGCCGCAGCCAGGCAACGGTCTCGAAAGTGCGCTCGCGGGTGGAACCGCCAGCGCCATAGGTGCAGGAAAAATAGCGCGGCCGGACGGCATTGAGTTGTTCCACGGCGAGCTTGAGTTTGTCCATGCCCTCTGTTGTTTTGGGTGGAAACAACTCGAAACTGAATGTGGCGAGATCGGTACCTTGTGTATTCATGGCGGTGTTCGAATCAGCAAGGGTGGCAGCGCGCGACTGATTGGCATGCGTTGCCCCCCTGAGGTGCTTGGGATACGGAACGGTTGGAAGCGGGATCGCGCGCCGGCGTTGATCCACATGGTGCACGCGTGGTACAGGATGCCTTTCTGTCGATCGGCGCTGCCTGCTGCCGGGGAGTAGGGCGTCGAGCTTGTTTGCTGGCGCTTGCGTGCCGACGATGTGCAGGAAGCGATTTCAATCGTCTTCATTTAACCCAGCCGGTAAGCTGTTTTGCAAGCGGGTTTGGCTTATTCCTGTGCCACGATCCGGACCCTTCCTGCGCCAACTGTGCGCCCCTTTATCGTGCCGCTAGTGCTCTGCTGCGGAAGTCGCGAGACCGTTTGCCGTCATTGTCGTGGTCGTCATCGATGGCTCACGATGAGCGATTACGACAACGACAAACAGCAGAAACGGTCGCGGGACATCCGCACCGCTGCACTAGTAGCGGTAGTGATCGGTTTTGTAGGGACCTTCGACGGGTACGCCGATATACTCTGCTTGATCCGCACGCAATTTGGTCAGTTTGGCGCCGATTTTATCCAGATGCAGCCGGGCGACTTCTTCGTCCAGATGCTTCGGCAAGATGTGGACACCCACCGGGTACTGGTCGGGTTTGGTGAAGATCTCAATCTGTGCCAACACCTGATTGGTGAAGGAATTGGACATGACAAAGCTCGGGTGGCCGGTCGCGCAACCGAGGTTAACTAACCGACCCTTGGCCAGCAAAGTGATGCGATGACCATCTGGGAAGACGATCTGATCCACTTGGGGTTTGATCTCGACCCACTCGTAGCGAGCGAGTTCCTGAACCTGGATCTCATTGTCGAAATGGCCGATGTTACAGACAATCGCCTGATCTTTCATGCGCACCATATGATCGTGGGTGATGATATCCTGGTTGCCTGTGCAGGTGACGAAGATATCAGCCTGGTCGCAGACATCGTCGAGTTGTACAACACGGAAACCCTCCATAGCCGCTTGTAATGCACAGATCGGGTCGATCTCGGTGACCCAAACATTCGCGCCCAGGCCTCGCAGAGAGGCGGCCGAGCCCTTGCCGACGTCGCCAAACCCGCAGACGACGGCTACCTTGCCTGCGATCATGACATCGGTGGCGCGTTTGATGGAATCGACCAGGGACTCGCGGCAGCCGTACAGGTTGTCGAACTTTGATTTGGTGACCGAGTCATTGACGTTCATGGCCGGGAACAACAGTGCGTTGCTCCTGTGCATTTCATACAGGCGGTGCACACCGGTGGTGGTTTCTTCCGTGACGCCCTTGATACCCTCGGCGGTACGCTCCCAGTGATGCGGATCGCGCGCGAAAGTTCGCCCGAGCACGCCGAGGATTGCGCTCCATTCCTCGTTATCGTCAGCGCTGGCCTCTGGAACCTTGCCGGCCTTTTCGAACTCGACGCCCTTGTGCACCAGAAGGGTGGCATCGCCGCCGTCGTCGAGGATCATGTTGGGTCCACCGCCGTCGGGCCAGTTCAGCGCGCGCTCAGTGCACCACCAGTATTCCTCCAGTGTCTCGCCTTTCCATGCATACACCGGGATATTGCGTGCGGCGATGGCAGCGGCTGCGTGATCCTGTGTGGAGAAGATATTACAGGATGCCCAGCGCACCTCGGCACCGAGTTCGACCAGCGTCTCGATCAGTACCGCAGTTTGGATGGTCATGTGCAGGCTGCCGGTGATGCGTGCGCCCTGTAGCGGTTTGGTTGGGCCGTACTTTTTGCGCAATGCCATCAATCCGGGCATTTCGGTTTCAGCGATGGTCATTTCCTTACGACCAAAGTCTGCTTGGGACAGGTCGGCGACTTTAAAATCGGTAAACTCACTCATAGTAGTCAGCTCCAGTGAATAGCAGAGTGAGCGCCGTTATCAGTCGGTTCACCTCCCCGAGCCTGGCAGGATCGCTATGCTCCTGTCGCAGCGCTCCTCGGAAAAGGATCATTACATGAGGTTATCTAGTATATGAGTCGATGAGGGTTTTCAACGTTTCATGTCGCGATGCGCGCGCAATGGCTGCCGCTGATCGGAATACGAACGACGGCAATCCCAGATTTAAGTTGATTACAGTCCAGCGGCATCCCGGAGTGCTTCGGCCTTGTCTGTGCGCTCCCAGGTGAACTCCGGCAATTCGCGGCCGAAATGGCCGTAAGCCGCGGTTTGTTGGTAGATCGGCCGCACCAGATCTAACATATGGATTAGGTTGAAAGGCCGCAGGTCGAAGTGTTCCCGAACCAGCCGTGCGATGCGATCCTCGTCGATCTTGGCGCTGCCGAAGGTTTGCACAGAAATGGATGTCGGCTCAGCCACGCCAATGGCGTAAGAGATCTGAATCTCGCAGCGATCGGCAAGGCCGGCGGCAACGATGTTCTTGGCCACATAGCGGCCCGCATAGGCGGCTGATCGATCCACCTTGGATGGATCTTTGCCGGAGAAGGCACCACCGCCATGGCGGGCCATACCGCCGTAGGTGTCAACGATGATCTTGCGTCCGGTCAGACCGCAGTCTCCAGCGGGGCCGCCAATGACGAAGCTGCCGGTGGGATTGATATGGATCTTTGTCTTCTTGTGTATCCATTCTCTGGGAATCACCGGCAGGATGATGTTCTCCATCACGGCCTCGCGCAGGTGATTATACTCGATATCCGGATCATGTTGCGTGGAGAGCACCACTGCATCCACCGCGACGGCTTTGCCATCGCGGTAACTCAGAGTAACCTGGCTTTTCGCATCCGGTCGCAGCCACTGCAACATTCGGGTCTTGCGCATTTCGGCCTGACGTTCCACCAGCCGATGGGCATAGGTAATCGGGGCCGGCATTAATACGTCGGTTTCGTTGGTAGCATAGCCAAACATCAAGCCTTGGTCGCCGGCGCCCTGTTCCTCCGGCTTGGATCGATCCACGCCTTGCGCGATGTCACTGGATTGCTTACCGATCAGGGACATGACGGCACAGGTGGAGCCGTCGAAGCCGAGATCCGAACTGGTATAACCGATGTCGTTGACCACCTTGCGGACCAGCGAGTCAAGATCGACCCAATGTCGAGTACTGATTTCCCCGGCGACAATCACGGCACCGGTCTTGATCAGGGTTTCGCAAGCCACGCGAGCCTTTTCTGGATCGGGATCATTAGCCAGAATATTGTCGAGTATGGCATCGGAGATCTGGTCTGCCACTTTATCCGGATGGCCCTCCGAGACCGATTCGGATGTGAACAAGAAGTCATTTGGCATAGTGGCTTATGATTGTTTGGGGTGGTAATTCAGAATCTCGAGTACGCGGCGACCTTGGGCATTCCGTCAGATAACTCTGCCTAAGGATGCATCGATCGTTTGCTATGAGCGTCTGGCTGTGTTTGCTGCTGGAATCATATTGCCTGTGCAGGCTGGGAAGAGCGGATTTGGATTTTATTCCTAACCTAGTGTAACTTTCTTCACCAGCTTTTCAAACAGGTGGGGCTCCCATAAGGTAGTTTCTGCCCGAACAGAGAACAAGTGTTGGAATTTCGAGTGCTTCAGTTACCATGCAGCACTCTGATGACGATTTGCTGCATATTTGGAGAAATACTCTATGGTTTCACTGGAAACTCCCGTCTGTGATTTCGGTCTACCAGCGCCGGATTTTTCCCTCCCAGGCGTCGATGGCAGAACCTGGACCCGCGATCAATGCAAAGGCGCAAAGGGCCTGTTGGTGATGTTCATCTGTAATCATTGCCCGTATGTTCAGGCAGTCCGTGAACGCTTGGTTCGCGATACCCGCGAATTGACGGAGCAGGGTATCGGCTGCGTCGCGATCATGTCGAATGATCCGCAGGACTATCCTGAGGATTCCTTCGATAATATGAAGCGAGTGGCTGACCAATTCGCATTTCCATTTCCCTACCTGTTCGACGCAAGCCAGCAAGTTGCCAAGACTTTCGGAGCGGTCTGCACGCCGGATTTTTTCGGTTACAACGCTGAACTCGGTTTGCAGTATCGTGGTCGTCTCGATGAGAGCCGCAAAGAAACCGCTCCAGAGGGCGTGCGCCGCGATCTGTTCGAAGCCATGAAACAGGTAGCCGAGACTGGCAAAGGACCGGAGAAACAGATTCCCAGCGTTGGCTGCTCGATTAAATGGCGCGAGGCTTGACGCACTACCGCGGCCAGATGACGAGAACAAGACCGCGGCACTGGAACGCGCCACCGGCCGGCGCATGCGCTAGGGATCGTCGTATCCGCTGCCCCTATCTGCCGGCCGCACCCAATCCATCGTTCACCCCATCTCGGGTTGGTTATTTTCACCGCGTCATGCCGATTTAGGTTATAACACTGCCCGGTTTAGAACCGTTTATGCAATCGGCGCTTGCTCACCAACGGTGGTAATCCGTAATATTAGGAAGTTATAAATCTTTTTTGCCATCGCGATAAAGCCAACTTTTTGGCGTAAGCGCTTGGATTACGGCAGAATGCGCAATCTTTACGCGCCCGCCAAAGCCGTTCGGGCGCGTCGAGCCATCAGGCAGGGCGGGCTTTGGCGACGCATCGGATGCGAAGGCATCTGGGATTAGAGACGCACCGGGGTTCAACATGTAATAACCGGCGAGCGCCGACTTTACCGTCGCGATCGCGCATATGCGCATGGACGCAGCCTGAAAATCTCTTCCAAAATCATTTTTTAGCCAGCTAGAGAGGGGCGACCTATGTCCTCACGTACAGAACTTGCTAACGCCATCCGTGCGCTCAGTATGGATGCGGTGCAGAAGGCCAAGTCCGGCCACCCGGGAGCCCCGATGGGCATGGCGGATATCGCCGAGGTACTATGGAACGATTTTATGCAGCACAACCCTGGCAATCCGGCTTGGCCTGACCGAGATCGGTTTGTGCTGTCTAACGGCCACGGCTCGATGCTAATCTACTCGTTATTGCATCTGACCGGCTACGAATTGAGTATTGATGACCTCAAGCAGTTCCGTCAGCTGCATTCCAAGACCCCCGGCCATCCCGAATATGGCTATGCGCCCGGAATCGAAACCACAACGGGACCGCTAGGGCAGGGCATCAGTAACGGCGTCGGCATGGCGCTGGCCGAAAAAGTACTGGCCGCGCAATTCAATAAGCCCGATCACGAGATCGTCGACCATTACACCTACGTCTTTCTGGGAGATGGCTGCCTGATGGAAGGCATCTCCCACGAGGCTTGCTCTCTGGCCGGCGCCCTTGGTCTGGGCAAGCTGATTGCCTTCTATGACGACAATAACATCTCGATCGATGGCGAGGTGCGTGGCCATGGCGACATTCCTGCTTGGTTCTTGGACGATACGCCAAAGCGTTTTGAAGCCTACGGCTGGCACGTCATTCCCAAGGTGGATGGCCACGATCCTGAAGCTGTTAAGGCCGCCATCGAGGAGGCACGTGCGGTTAACGGGCAGCCGACGCTGATCTGCTGCCAGACCATTATCGGTTTTGGTTCGCCGAACAAGCAGGGCAAGGAAGAGTGTCATGGCGCACCACTAGGCGACGATGAAATCGCCCTGACCCGCGAGGCCCTGGGCTGGACGCATGCGCCCTTCGAAATCCCCGATGAGATCTATCAAGGCTGGGATGCCAAGGAGCGAGGGGCTGCCGCCGAGCAGGCTTGGAAGGAAAAATTTGCCGCTTACCAAGCGGCATTTCCAGTCGATGCAGCCGAGTTCGAGCGACGCATGGCCGGCGCATTGCCCGAGGACTTCGAAGACAAGGCCTGGTCCTTTATCGAAGAAATCAATGCCAAGGCCGAGACCATCCCCACCCGCAAAGCATCCCAGAACGCGCTGAACGGCTTCGGCCCGATGCTTCCCGAATTCCTCGGCGGTTCCGCCGATTTGGCCGGTTCCAACCTCACGTTATGGAAAGGTTGCAAGGGCGTAAGCTCAGCTGATGCCTCTGGCAATTATGTGTACTATGGCGTGCGCGAGTTTGGCATGTCCGCGGTTATGAACGGCGCCACCCTGCACGGTGGGTTTAAGCCCTACGGCGCAACTTTTCTGATGTTCATGGAATACGCCAGAAACGCGGTGCGCATGGCGGCGTTGATGAAAATCAACCCGATCTTCGTCTATACACACGATTCCATCGGCCTGGGCGAGGATGGTCCGACGCACCAGCCGGTCGAGCAAGTATCGATCCTGCGTCTGACCCCGCGCATGTCGACCTGGCGCCCATGCGATGCGGTGGAAAGCGCGGTGGCCTGGAAATTGGCCATTCAGCGTACCCAGGGCCCGAGCGCACTGATTTTCTCGCGCCAGAATGCACCGCACATGAGTCGCGACGATCAGCAATTGCGTGCGATCGAGCGTGGCGCTTATATTCTTCGCGACTGTGAAGGCAGCCCGGATGCGATTATCATCGGCACCGGCACAGAAGTCGGGTTGGCCGTAACCGCCGCCGAGCAGCTCAGCGCCGCGGGTCGCAAGGTGCGTGTGGTGTCCATGCCATCCATGGACACCTTCGATGCCCAGGATGCCGCCTATCGGGAATCGGTACTGCCGGATGCGGTGCAGGCGCGCGTCGCGGTCGAGGCCGGTGTGTCCAATCTATGGCCCAAATATGTCGGCCTGCATGGCAAGATCATCGGCGTCGATACTTTTGGCGAGTCGGCACCCGCGCCGGCTGTATACAAAGAATTCGGCATTACCGCCGAGGCAGTGGCCGAGGCAGTCGAAAGCCTGCTGTAAACAGCTCCGCCGCTGGCCGTCGGATACTTGGGCAATTCACACAAGAGAACACCCCTTGCGTAAAAGGCTCGTATCTTCTAGGGTGCGCCAGCAGGCGCATCCCGGAAGACAGACAACAAGCAAGCGAGCTGGTCTGTTCTTCGAGCAACAACGCCTGGTTGCCGTTAGCGAGTTTCGAGCAGAATGTCCATCGTTTTTCCCGTTGCTCGCGACGGTTTGCTGACAGCCGAAAATTAGAAACCCTTTTTTCCCAACCTCCACAGGAGCCCCCGCATGAGTTTGAAAGTAGGTATCAACGGCTTTGGCCGCATCGGTCGCATGGTCTTCCGCGCGATTTCCAAGGATTTCCCCGGTATCGAGGTGGTCGGCATCAACGACCTGCTGGACCCGGATTACCTGGCCTACATGCTCAAGTACGATTCGGTGCATGGCAACTTCAACGGCGACATCTCCATCGACGGCAACACCATGATCGTCGATGGCAAGTCCATTCGGCTGACCGCCGAGCGTGACCCAGCCGATCTGAAGTGGTCCGATGTTGGTGCCGACCTGGTCATCGAGTGCACCGGCTTCTTCCTCACCGAAGAGACCTGCCAAAAGCACATCGACGCCGGCGCAAAGAAGGTCGTCCAGTCCGCGCCCTCCAAGGATGCCACGCCGATGTTCGTCTATGGCGTCAACCACAAGACCTACGCCGGGCAGTCGATCATCTCCGCCGCCTCCTGCACCACCAATTGTCTGGCGCCGGTGTCCAAGGTGTTGCACGACAATTGGGGCATCAAGCGCGGCCTGATGACTACCGTGCACGCCGCCACCGCCACGCAAAAGACCGTCGATGGTCCGTCCATGAAGGACTGGCGCGGCGGTCGCGGTATTCTGGAAAATATCATCCCGTCCTCCACCGGCGCGGCCAAGGCAGTCGGCAAGGTATTACCAGAACTCAACGGCAAACTCACCGGCATGGCGTTCCGCGTGCCGACCTCGGACGTTTCGGTTGTCGATCTCACCGTGGAACTGAACAAAGGCGCCAGCTACGATGAGATCTGTGCGGCGATGAAGGCGGCCTCCGAGTCCGGCGATCTGGCCGGCGTGCTCGCGTACACCGACGAGAAGGTTGTCGCCACCGACTTCCGCGGTCGCAACACGCCGTCGATTTTCGATTCCGAGGCCGGTATCGCGTTGGATCCGACCTTTGTCAAAGTGGTTGCCTGGTATGACAACGAGTACGGCTACACCTGCAATATGCTGCGCCTGGTCGAGCATGTTGCCGGCTGACGCTCGGCCCTGAAGATGCACGGCCAGGGAGGGCCGAAACGCCGGGTTAGTCACCCATATGGTCACAAGCGGTTTCCGGCGTCTCGGACCTTGGCCCTTGTCCGCGAGCGATCCGGAAAGCCTATCCGGGCTTTCCAAATCGTTTCGATCTATTCAAACGCCACGCGCGTCTTCACAAAACCCTAATTAAAAAACCCTTCTAAACGAGGAACCCCCATGTCCTTTATCAAACTCGCCGATCTCGATCTCGCCGGCAAACGCGTTTTGATCCGCTCCGATCTGAATGTCCCGGTCAAAAACGGCAAGGTCACGTCAGATGCGCGCATCTCGGCCTCCATGCCCACCTTCGAGCATTGCATGAAAGCCGGCGCCAAGGTCATGGTCATGTCGCATCTGGGTCGCCCGGAGGAGGGCGTTTATTCGGAGGAAAACTCCCTGGCGCCGGTGGCCGCGGACCTGAGCGACAAGCTCGGGCGCGAGGTGCGGGTGGTCAAGGATTATCTGGAAAAGGCCCCCGAGCTTGCCGATGGCGAATTGGTTCTGCTGGAGAACGTGCGCTTTAACAAGGGCGAGAAAAAGGACGTCGACGCGCTGGCCAAGCAATATGCCGCCCTCTGCGATATCTATGTGATGGACGCCTTTGGCACCGCCCACCGCGCCCAGGCGTCCACCCATGGCGCAGGCAAATTCGCGCCGGTCGCCTGTGCCGGACTGCTGCTGGCCGAAGAACTGGACGCATTGAACAAGGCTCTGGCAGACCCGGCACGGCCCATGGTTGCAATTGTCGGTGGCTCCAAGGTTTCCACCAAGCTGACGGTATTGGAAGCATTGTCCGAGAAGGTCGATCAGCTAGTGGTCGGCGGCGGCATCGCCAACACCTTCCTGAAAGCTGCCGGCAACAATGTGGGTAAATCCCTGTGCGAGGACGACCTGGTCGACACCGCCACGGACCTGATGGCGAAAATGACTGCCCGCGGCGCCACCATCCCAATTGCCACCGATGTGGTATGCGGCAAGAAGTTCGACGAAAACGAGCCTGCGGTATTGAAGCCGGCCGGCGAAGTCGCCGACGACGATATGATCTTCGACATCGGCCCGGACAGCGCCAAGGAACTGGCCGAGATCATCAGTAAGGCCGGCACCGTAGTCTGGAATGGTCCGGTGGGCGTGTTTGAATTCGACCAATTCGGTGACGGCACCAAGACCGTATCCATGGCCATCGCCGACACCAACGCCTTTACTCTGGCTGGCGGCGGCGACACCATTGCCGCAATCCAAAAATACGACATCTACGACAAGGTCAGCTATATCTCCACCGCTGGCGGTGCCTTCCTGGAATTCCTGGAAGGTAAAACCTTGCCGGCAGTGGCCATGTTGGAGGCGCGGGGCAAATAGGGCGATTGCCGGAGAGAAACAGACCAACTGGCGCCGAATGCTCGTTTGTCTTCGCGCAGCGGCAACCCGCCCATGGTCGCTCTACGGGCAGGTTGCCGCAACGTCGATGCCGGACGAGAAGACAAGCCAGGTGGTCTAGTTCTCGACAGAAATCGCCTAAGCCTGGGTCAACAGATCCGGGTAGAATCTGCACCCAGGCAAAATCGAACCCCGGTAAGATCGAACTCCGGTAAAACCAAACTCAAGTAAAACCAAACCAGGCGAGCCTTGCTTCGACCATGCACTATGTCAGGCCTCGACGCACCAAGATTGTTGCCACCCTCGGTCCCGCGACCGATGATCCGTCGGTACTCGACGCGATGCTCGCCGCGGGCGTCGATGTGGTGCGCCTTAACCTATCCCACGACACCCATGATTGCCATCGAGCTCGCGCCGAGTTGTTGCGCGAACGCGCCGAGGCTGCCGGCCGTCAGGTGGGATTGCTGATCGATCTGCAGGGGCCGAAAATCCGCATCGGTCGTTTCGCACACGGACCGATCGAATTGTTCCGCGGCGAGCGTTTCGCCATCGATACCGATTGCCCCCTCGATGGCGGCGATCAGATGCGCGTCGGCACCACATTGGAGAGCCTGGTTGAGGATGTGGTACCCGGCGATACCCTATTGCTCGACGATGGTGCCATTGAACTCAAGGTCGAGCAAATCGCAAGCCGACGCATCGACTGCTCGGTCGTGGTTGGCGGCACCCTGTCGAACAGCAAGGGGATTAATAAAAAGGGCGGCGGTCTGTCTGCGCCAGCGCTGACCGACAAAGACAAGACTGATATCCTGTTCGCGGCCGAAATCGATGCTGACTACCTCGCAATCTCCTTTGTCAACAATGGCGACGATGTGCGCCTGGCGCGTGAATTGTTCCGCGAGGCTGGCGGCAAGGGAGGAATTGTGTCCAAGATCGAGCGCGCCGAGGCATTGCGCGCGCTTGACGATATTATCGAAGCCTCGGATGCGGTCATGGTCGCGCGCGGTGACCTTGGTGTCGAAATCGGCGATGCCGAACTGCCGGCGGTGCAGAAAAGCCTGATCCCCATGGCGCGAGATCGCAACAATGTGGTCATCACCGCCACCCAAATGATGCAGTCGATGATCGACAATCCGATCCCGACTAGGGCCGAGGTGTTCGACGTCGCCAATGCCGTGATCGATGGTACCGACGCCGTCATGTTGTCGGCGGAATCCGCGATTGGTAAAAATCCCCCCAAGGTGGTCGAGGCCCTTGATCGTATCTGTCGCGAGGCGGAGAAGTACACTCGTCGTTCCGCGCATCGCATTGATTCCGTTTTCGGGCGTGTGGACGAGGCCATTGCCATGGCCACCATGTACACCGCCAACCATTTGGGCGTCAAAGCCATCGCAGCATTGACCGAAAGCGGATCAGCGGTCAAATGGATGTCGCGTATCAGCTCAGGCATTCCGATCTATGCCATGACCCGGCAAGTTGCGACCCGCAGAAAAGTCACGCTTTTTCGTGGCGTTTATCCGGTAGCCTTCGAGGTCGATAACGCCAATATCCACCAGGTCAACCGAGATGTCATCGAAGAACTGCTGCGCCGCGGCACCGTGCGCGAGGGCGACCTGGTGATCATTACCAAGGGTGATCGCATCGGCGTTGAAGGCCAGACCAACATTATGAAAATCATGCGCGTCGGCGAGCACAAATTGCTCGCCCAAGACTAGGTACGACAATTCGACACTGTCAGTCATTTCACAACATCACCCATCAAACAACCAGAGGAAACCAACTATGGCCCTGATTTCATTGCGACAAATGCTGGATCATGCCGCCGAACATGCCTATGGCGTACCAGCGTTTAACGTCAATAACCTGGAGCAGATGCGCGCCATCATGGAGGCCGCGGACGAGACCGATGCCCCGGTGATCGTGCAGGCCTCCGCCGGTGCTCGCTCCTATGCGGGCGCCCCGTTTCTACGCCATTTGATTCTGTCCGCCATCGAAGAATGGCCTCACATTCCGGTGTGTATGCACCAGGACCATGGCGGTTCTCCGGCCGTTTGCCAGCGCTCGATCCAGCTCGGTTTCAGCTCGGTGATGATGGACGGCTCCCTTGGCGAAGACATGAAGACACCGATGGACTATGAGTACAACGCCAGCGTTACCCGTCAGGTGGTCGATCTGGCGCATGCCTGCGGCGTCTCGGTGGAAGGCGAACTGGGCTGTCTCGGCTCGCTGGAGAGCGGCATGGCCGGCGAAGAAGACGGCTCCGGTGCCGAGGGCAAGCTCGACCACAGCCAATTGTTGACGGACCCGGAAGAAGCCGCCCAGTTCGTCAAAGATACCAAGGTCGACGCCTTGGCCATCGCCATCGGCACCTCACACGGCGCCTACAAGTTCACCCGTCCGCCGACCGGCGACATCCTTGCCATCCAGCGCATCCGCGAAATCCATGCGCGCATCCCGGATACCCATCTGGTCATGCACGGCTCCTCGTCCGTGCCCCAGGACTGGCTGAAGATCATCGACCAATACGGCGGCGACATGGGCGAGACCTATGGCGTACCTGTGGAAGAAATTGCCGAAGGCATCCGCAACGGTGTGCGCAAGGTTAACATCGATACCGACCTGCGCATGGCCTCCACCGGCGCGATCCGCAGGCACCTGGCAGAAAACCCGAAGAACTTCGACCCACGCAAATATCTGGCGGCCGCCACCAAGGCCATGAAAGAGATCTGCAAAGCCCGCTACGAGTCCTTCGGCACCGCGGGAAATGCGAGTAAGATCAAGGTGCTGTCATTGGAAGCCATGACCGCCCGTTACGCCAAGGGAGAGCTTGATCCGAAGGTCAACTAAGGCGATTGCCGGAGAAAGACAGAAATAGCTTAAGCAAGCATCCGCACGCGCAAGGCGTCAAGCGGAACGCCATCGCGCGTCCGCTATTCTGAACCGGCCTTGCTCGAGATCGCGGACAAAACCAAACAAGGGGCGCAATGCGCCCCTTGTTTCATTCATCGGTTGGAATAAGCTTGCGAATCCCAATCGTCGCTCCAATGACCTCACCTCTAATCGACACCCATTGTCATCTCGACGTCGCTGCTTTCGATGCCGATCGCTGCCAGGTCCTGCAACATGCAAGGGCGGTTGGCGTTACGGCCATGGTCATCCCGGGCATTCAGGCTGCCGCTTGGCATGACTTGCTCGCACTCTGCGATGCCGAGCCGGATCTGTACCCGGCACTCGGCCTGCACCCGATGTACCTGCGCCGGCATCGAAACTCCGACTTATCCACATTGGAGCAGATGTTGCAACGGCATCGGGTGGTCGCGCTAGGCGAGATCGGCCTGGATTATCATGATCCGGCCTTGGAACCACGCCGCCAACGTCAATTCTGCCAGGCCCAGCTTGCCATTGCCCGTTCCGCGCAACTTCCGGTTCTGCTGCATGTGCGCAAGGCCCATGACGAGATGCTGGGATTATTGCGCAACGCGGATCTATGCGGTGGCATCGCCCACGCCTTCAACGGGAGTCTGGAGCAGGCCCGACGCTATCTGGATCTGGGCTTCAAGCTCGGCTTTGGCGGCATGCTCACCTTCGAGCGTTCGACGCGATTGCGGCGGCTGGCGCGCGAACTGCCCATCGACGCCATCGTATTGGAAACCGATGCGCCGGATCTGACTGTCGCATCCCATCGTTTCGAGCGCAACAGCCCTGAATATCTGCCCGAGATCCTGTCCGCATTGGCCCAGATACGCGACGCACCATGCGACGAAATTGCCGCGCAGACCACGGCCAATGCCCGTACCCTATTGGGCCTGTCCTGATGGCCATCCCGGATAATCCGATCTGGGAGCGCAGTGCCATCCTGCTCGACGACGACGCGATTCAGCGCCTGGCAACCGCACGCGTTCTGCTGGCCGGACTCGGCGGTGTCGGCTCCTTTGCCGCCGAAGCATTGGCCAGGGCGGGCGTTGGCGAATTGACCATCGCCGATCACGACTGTGTCGCACCATCCAATCTGAATCGTCAACTCTGCGCATTACACAGCACCATCGGTCGGCCCAAGGCCGAGGTCATGTCCGCTCGCATCAAAGATATCAACCCGGACTGCCGCTTGACCGTACTGGATCATTTTCTGGCCGTGGATGAACTGCCGTCGCTTGTGCGACAAGGCATCGATGGCCACGGCTATGACCAGGTGGTGGACGCCATCGACAGCCTGAGCAGTAAGTTAGCCTTAGTCTCCGCGGCGCTGGAAGCCGGCGTGCCGGTGGCGGCCAGCATGGGAGCCGGCGGCAAGCTCGACCCGACCTCTATCCAGACCGGCGACCTGATGGACAGCCAAGGATGCCCCCTGGCTCGCGAGGTCCGTCGCCGATTGCGGCGACGAGGCCATACCCGCGGTGTGCTCGCGGTTTGGTCAAGCGAAGCATCGCGTCCACCACTGCCGCCGGAGCCCACCGGACGCGGACGCGCGCGCGCCGTCAACGGCACCATCAGCTACATGCCGGCGTTATTTGGATTGATGTTAGCGGCAATTGTCATCCAGCGATTGGTTCGTCACCCGCGAAACCCGTTCTGAGATATATGCACCGTGGAGACACAAAGTGCATTGAGGGATCAACGCGAATGCGTCCTCCGCGTCTTGGTGGGCTCGATCACAATAACCCATCCAATGGGCTGCGTACCCCTTCCCGCCGCGGCCAAGGCGATTGCCGGAGAGAAACCTATAGATTTTCAGAAAATTAATTTCCAGTGGCACATCAAAAACCCCCAGCTGTTTGGTAAAGTTGAGGGTCACCACACCTCATACAAACACGACCAAATCAACAGGGGGTAACGCATGGTATCAGTGAGCTGTTCAAAAGCGATCATGGAGGAACTGGAAAAGGAGCTGGTTCGAGCGCACGCGCTGAATAATCTGCGGCTGTACAAGCTGGTCCAAGGGCTGGTGTGGATTGCCGAAGGCAGACCATGGCCGGAGATTGGGAAGCTGTTGGGAGTCAGTGTGAAGACGCTGGAGAACCGGCTGAAACGGTTTATGGTGCAAGGGCTGGCGTGGTTGCGAGGTCAACACTATCAGGGGCGGGGACGCAAGTCGAAACCGACGCCGGAGCAGAAGCGGCAGGTGCGCGACTGGGTGGAGAAAGGACCGCAGGCGAATGGATTCAGCTGCGGGGTATGGAACACGGCGATGATTGCGGAGCTGATCTGGCGACGCTTCGGGGTGAGCTACAACCCACGCTACCTGAGCACGTTGCTCAAGAAGCTGGGGCTGAGTTATCAGAAGGCACGTTTTATCAGCGACCGCAGCGACGAGGAGGAATACAAGCAGGCGCGTCGGCAGTGGGTGGAACAGACGTGGCCGCGCATTGTGCAGCAGGCCAAAGCCACGGGTGCGGTGATCCTGTTCACCGACGAGGTGTCGTTTGCGATGTGGGGCTCGTTGAGCCGGAGCATTCGATAGGGTCTATCTGATCTCATCGGGGGCATGGATCTCGCGGCGCACAAGCAAGTGCCACTCATGCGCCGCGCTCTCCTCGTTATCCCACAACCAGGCCCTTTGATGCAGCACCTCCACCTCTAGTTTTCCGCGCGTGCTGTCACGGATCTTGACCCGTTGCCAGGCATCAGGCGGCTGTTGCGCTTGCCATTCATCAACCCGTATCGCTGGGCTGTTGGCCTCGAGCTTGGTTGCAGGGCGGCCACGTTTGCCTTTCTTCTGCTTGACCGTCGGCTTCGGATCTTCAACAAACATCAATTGATCGCAATGCACATCGGCAACAAACACCTCTCCCATCGCGTCCAGACCACGCAGAAAACCCGGATCGTTGCCGTAAAACCCATCTGCGCCAACCCATGAAAAGCGAACCCCGATCTGGCGTTGATGGGCCACCATCTCCAACGCCAGCGCGATCTTTGTCCGAAACACGCGCTTCGCCTCGGGTACCCCGGCCCGCTCGCGGCGCTGCGCATCTTCACACCAGCTTTGCTGCAGATACAGGCGCGCATCAATCAAGGTCACACGCTGATCGCGACCCAATGCGGCCATGACTCCGACTTGGCAATTCTCCACCTTCCCACCGCGCCCAAACCACTGTCGGCCAACGCCCACCGAGTGCTTGCCAGACTTCTCGAAGCCAGTTTCATCAAGCAATAGGCAACTCTCCGGATGCCCACCCAGCCATCGATCCGCCTCCAACGCCACCTGGTCCATGACCGCTTGATGATCCCACGGAGAATCCGTGAGCATCTGCTGAAGCTGCTGTTCGTCAGAATCCGGAACCCGTTCCTCCATGCGTTCCATATTCTTCTTGTTCGGATCGGCTTGCATCAGACCCCGCAAAGAGTCCCCAACCGGCTTGAGCACACTGCGGGTCGTGTTCTGAAAATGCCCTTTGAAGCGCAAACTGAAACGGGTAAAGCGCTCGGCAATGTCATTCAGCGGGTTGGTGGGGGTATCAGTAAAAAAAAATTTGATTATTCATGAATAAATTTTCCTTATAGTTGAGCATTGAGGGAGATAGTATAATAATATCAGAAAGTTACAGCTAGTATCAATCTAACAAAGTCGAATTAACAAGTCTAGCAATCCCGGATTTTAGTCGAGGGTATACAACGTCGCCAAAATCATCCGCAGCACGCTTGATGACTACGTCAAAGAAAGGCTTTGCGATGTATATCGCTACCGCGGTTGGCACGAGCCACTCCATTGCTGCAAACGGGCCAGGCTGGAATTCGCGGTCCGCTACCCGGAAGCCGCTAGTTGGGAGCGATTCCCAGAAATCGTCGAGATAGCCATCGGGGAGGCCGGTAAAGTACCGCAGGGCTATGTCGAAATCAGGCATAAGTGATTCCTCTTTCGCGCCAGCTAACGTCAAGCACAGCGCGCGCCTTGGAGCAGCCTGAGCGAGAGCGAAGGCTGCTCCAAGGCGTCGCAGCTTGTGCTATTGTTGGGCACTCTTTTTCATTTGCTTGAGGATTGCGTTGTACTCTGAGTGCGATCTTATCCAAAACCAAAGCATCCGATCTTCTTGCAGTATCCCAACGGCCCGGTAGTCTTGCGTTATTCTGACAGAGTAGACGGGCAAGCTGGAATGGACTCGCTTAAAGTTGAGGCTCGGATACCAAGGGTCTCGCTGGAACACCTGGTAAACGCTTTTTGCCTTGTCGCGTATCTCCTTGGGCAGCATCCGGTAGCATTTCCAGAATTTCGGCGATGCTTTCGAAATCACAACTTGTCGATGTCAAGCGGCGTTGTTCGACCCTTCTGCTCGTCATCCAGCGCTTCGGCAGCAAGTTCTGCTAATAGATCCTCAGAGTCAGCAAAAGCGGCATCCCATCTCCTTTCCGAATCAAGTTCAGCGAGGATGCGGCGTGCAAGGGCATTCTGCTCAAATGCGGGAAGGCCTGATGCAACCTTGAAAGCTTGTTCAAGAAGCTGTGTCATAGAGTCATTTTCGAGGTATTTAACATTTCCGAAAGCTTTCGAAAAGGGCTCTGACCCCTTTTCACCCTGACCCCTTTTCACCTTGCTTAGCATAAGCCCAGAACAAAATAGTGTAAATGGTAAAGTGTCACCGTAATTCCGTAAAAGTTCGCTCAAGGTTATCTTCCGCAGTTCAGCGAGGTCTTGCTGTCGCTAACGTAAACCGCAGCCCGCGCCATACTGCGGCCACGCGCGAAGCGCCGGCCACAGTTTGGCGTCGGGCTCGCGGGCTCGTTGGGTGCTTTGGGCGGCCAGGCTCGGTGTGATCAAGGATAAACCGACCTGAGCATCTCGCTAAAGCATACCATGGCGACTGCCGGGCGTATTAGGTGCATTTAGTAAACTGTCACCGTAATTGTAATTGTGTTCCCACGCTGCGTCACATGGTGGGGGATGCCGGGAACGATGATGCGTGGGAGCCGAGACATACGCTTAGCATAAGCCCAGAACAAAATAGTGTAAATGGTAAAGTGTCACCGTAATTAGGCTGGCACTGCCCCGTCGATCACGGGGTTGAAAATAGTGTTCGATCAGCGCCCATTCGGCGTCCGTCAGGTCACTCGGGTATCCCATAATTTGTCCTCGAAGAAAAAGTATTTGACTTTGATAGACATTTTTTTGTCAGACAGGTTCTAAGGCATCGCTTCAGCGAGCCGCCGTTGCGTCTGGGGTTCGAGCTTCAGCTCATTCCGAGACATCTCAACGCGTTGGGCATCGCACCGAACAATGAAATCCTCGTCATGGGTAGAAAACAGCGTCAAGCGCCACGGGGCGCTATCGCGAAGCAATTCGATCAAGACCTCACGGGCGGCGCGGTCGAGGCCATTGGTCAGCTCGTCCATGAGCAAGACGCGGGGCTCGTCCATAAATGCCGCGACGACGAAAAATTTCCGTTGCGTCCCGAGGGACATGGATTGGAAGCGCGTGTCCAGATGCTTGTCGAGCGCCATGGCTTCGACAAAAGGCGCGGCGAGCTCGGCGTCATCCAGGCGCCGCAGTTCGGCAACAAGATTCAAGAACTCACGACCGGTCAGGAACGGATAAGCGACAGGCTCGTCGGGAACATAGGCGAGTCGCTCCTTCGCAGCGATGGGAGTCTGCGCCAAGTCAACGCCGTCTACGACGATTCGACCGGAATCCGCGTGCTCGGCTCCGGCGATCAGGCGGAGAAGAGTCGACTTGCCAACACCGTTGGCGCCAACAAGGGCGAAATTTCCGGCCGGCAGATCGAGCGATAGACCGCGGAAGACGCTCTTGAAGCCGTACGCCTTTGCCAAATCGGTGATCGTCAGCAACCTTTGCATCACGCATATCGAGTGCGCCGTTTGGTCGTTTGGTTCAATGGCGTGCATGATCCTTTACCCAATCGGAGTGAAACAACTGCCGATTCTACCAAAACTTACAGAGCGAGTGCAGCCGTGATCCAGCCCAGTGTCAGCACCGTGGTGAGGGTGACACTATCGCGACTCATCTTCGTGCTAACGGGATAGAGGAGGACGAGTAGTGTGAGCCAAGTCCCCCAAGCAAATCCAGTATTACCCACTGTGGTGTGCCCTTGCCACAGCCAAGCGACCGACAACGGCATCATTATGATGATGCAGATAAGTGCAACCCAGGTCAGGTCGCGAATCGGCAGCGTCATTGGCGCCATAGGCAACGTGCGCAAGTAGGGCAAAACGAGACGGTGAGAACTGTCGAGCGCGCGGAACGACCCGGTTTGCAGCAAGACCACCAGACACCCGACAATGACCAGAAGGCTGGGAGCTAGCTCATAGTTGCGACCAAAGGTGATGATGGTCCAAGCCGTAAGCGCAACCAGCCCACCAAAGAGCCCACGAAGGCCAGTTTGTAAAGCTTGTGAACGGATTAACAGCCGTTGTTGCACCAACAATTGGCGGGGAACAGGTGGAAGCACGCGCGACGAATTGTTACGCGCAAGGTTTTTTTGAGCCATGCCCAGCAACGGCGGCGCGTAACGGACAAGCCAGTTCGGCAACATGGTGGGCCGTACTTGGGAAACCGGGCAGGTGAGGGCAATGCCCAACAGCAGGCCGAAACCGGCGGCCACGCACAGTGAGGGGGCAAGATCCAGTCGACCGAGCAGATAACTGAACGCAAAATCAATACTCACAACAGCGGGCAAAACCCATCTTCGCCCGGAAAGCCAATACGCTTGGGCGAGAAGCAACAACAACGCCGTATCGATCACGATCAGTCCGACCAAGGCCACGGAGGCGGAGGCGTCCGCGCGGGTGCCCTGAGCGGAGAATATGACGGGCAATGCCAAATACAGCCAAAACAGGCCGTTGGCGATGAGCAGAACGCGCAGCGTCGCCCGCCATCCCATCTTGGGGATAATTGGCAAAGTTCGCAGATACGCCGCTGGTTTTCCGCCCTCGATCGCGCGGCGTTGCAGCGACACGTAGAATAATCCGAGCAGATGAACGAGGCTCAGCGCGATCCAGCTATCAGTTGTGCTGGTATCGGGCTGTCCCACGGAGGACAGCGGTTTGGCCAAATCCTCGAAGTCGATGACCGCAAAAAAGAAACCTAAAATCAGCACAAGCCACTGCCAGTGCCGTTTGATGGCTCCCCCAGTTTCCCTAATGAACGCTTGTATGCGAACTTCCCGGTGGGAAGGCTTGATCGACTTCGATTGCGGTATCCCCAACATACCGAAAACCCCTTTCTTCGCAATACAATTAAATTCCTACGACAACGCGAGAACGGACTTTGAAGCTAGCTCCGCCGAACCTAATCCGCCGATGGCGGAAATCAGCCAATTCGAGGCTCGATCCTATCTCTCGGGTAAGCCAAGCTCCAAAATTTGCCTATGCTCGTCCCCAAAGCCAAGCTGGACTCACCAGTACGAGCGTCGAATCACGGGTAACGCCGATCTTTGTTACCCAAATTCTCTTTGTTACCCAAATTCGAACTGCTGCACGCTCTACCCGAGCTTGTGTGCCTGGCAATGAGCGCGGGCTTCGTCCCCGCATCGGTATAGCGCGCAGGTAGGCATCTGCTTGGTGCCAACTTCAACGATCGATATCCAAGCTCATGGCAATCTAGCAGAAGCATACCAAGCGGTAGGAGGATGCCCATCCACCGCATAATCTGACGAAGACCACCACAGAAGTCAAGTCACAGCGGCGTGCTCCAGCAGTTTCAGATTTAAGACCATAATGTTATGAAGGACTCTCTAGAATCTACTGGAGAGTCCCTTGGTCCTCAAGCCGAAGTCCACGCCTGTGAAGTGGACCGTAAAGACACTCGTTGCCAGGGTTCGCGAGGCGCTGTGCGCACTGCCGGATACGCGCAAGGGCGGCAACAATCAACGCTACACGATGGGCGATGCCGGAATGAGTGCGTTCTCGGTATTCTTCATGCAGAGCCCGTCGTTTCTCGACTTTCAGGTGCGAATGCAGAAAGCGCGAGGGCGGAACAATGCCAGCTCGCTGTTCGGGATCGAGCAGATCCCGAGCATGCAGCAGATTCGCAACCTGCTTGATCCGGTTTCGTCTGACCATGTCGCGCCGGTGTTCATGGATCCCGTGGAGCCGATCGTGGCCGACGGTGGATTGGCCTCGCACCGGGCGCTTGATGGGCGGCTGCTGGTGGCACTCGACGGCACCGAACACCATTGTTCTGAGGCGACTGACTGCCCGCAGTGCTCCACGCGCACGTTGGCCAATGGCAAGACCCAGTACTACCACACGGCGCTCACGTCGGTGATCGTCGCCCCCGGGCAAAAGACGGTCCTGCCCTGGCCCCGGAGTTCGTCGTGCCGCAGGACGGAGAGGCCAAACAGGACTGCGAGCTCAAGGCAGGCACGCATTGGCTGCAACGCTGGGGGGCGCAGCTGAGAGCGTGGCGCACCACCGTGCTGGGCGATGATCTGTACTGACATCAGCCGTTCTGCAAGCAGGTCTTGGCGCAGGGCTGTGCGTTCATCTTCGTCTGTAAGCCGGGTTCCCATACATTGCTCTATGAGTGGGTAGCCGATTTCGAGCGCACCGGCGAGGTGGCCACCCGGGTCAAGACCCGTTGCAACGGCCAGCAGCGCCTGACCGATACCTATCGTTGGCTCAACGATTTGCCGCTGCGCGACGGCGACGATGCCCTGAAAGTCGGCTGGTGCGAGCTGACCACGACCGATGCCGAGGGCAAGGTGCTCTACCGCAATGCCTGGGACAGCTCTGTGCCAATCACCTCGGACAAGGTCGTCGTGATCGCCGCCGCGGGGCGCAGCCGCTGGAAGATCGAGAACGAAAACAACAATACGCTCAAGACCAAAGGCTATCGCTTCGAGCACAACTACGGCCACGGCAAACAGCATCTGGCCAACCTGCTCGCGAGTCTTATCCTCTTGGCTTTTCTCGCCCACACGCTGCTGGATCTCTACGATCCACGCTACCAACACGTGCGCGACAACCTGTCGTCGCAGCGCACCTTCTTCGAACACCTGCGTGCGCTGACGTTCTACTTGCCATTCGATCATTGGGAACGTCTGTTCGACTCCATGATCGACGCCCTACAGCCCGCGCAACCACCGCCACGTCGCCGCGCTAACACGCGATAGGGGCAAATTTGGAATTGCTGGGCGTGCTCGGCATCGACGCACGAGATGTGACGTGACTGCCGTCCGCGGTCGCCAGACCCCCAGAAGAGTGCAACACGTCGTCCGCGCAGCTAAAGCAGTGATTTATCGCCACTGGGGCGTAAACATTCGGCCGCCCCATCCCTTGGAGAATCAACGAGTCAGCGTCTCGCGGAAGCGTTGATCCATGGGGTACACCCACAAGTCCTTGATTGGCACACTGCGTTTCCCGGCAGGACCGAGCTTGCCACGGCCTTTGGTCTGACCGAGGCGGAGCCAGTTGGCGGCGTGGTAGCAGGTGCCGCGGAAACGCGGTCTTTCGACGAAAGTCTCGAGCAGCACCGGGCGGTATGCGTAGACGTCCTGCCAGTGTCGGGGAAGCAGCTTGGCCGCCTTGGCCAACAGCATGGAGGCGAGGTTGTGCACCTGTATCCAGGGCAGGATGAGGAACCTGGCGTTGTTGACGACCAGGTGCAGATGTTGGCGACGTTGTTCATGCGACCAGCCGATGTAGCGATCGCGCGGTGCGCACATCCAGGCCGCGGCGCCGAAGCCGAGTAGGGCGATGGGTTGCTCGGCCGCGTAGACGATGTAGCGCAGCTGCGCGCCGGGCAGAGGCGTGTAGCCAAGGTAATGGTAGCGCTGGATGTATTCGTTCCACAGGCGCGAGTCCGCTGGCGTGCGCACGCGCTGGAACAGCGGCGGCGCAAGCGCGCCGACGGGCATGTCGAGCGGTTCTCCCGGATCGCTGAGCGCGCTGATGGACAGCGTTGGATCGGGTCGCTTGCCACGCGGCGGAGGCAGCGTGATCAGCCCGTCGTCGTGCATGCGCAGCATGGCCACCCGAGCGGACATGTCCTTCAATCCGCCGTCGGGCTTGTGCCAGTGCAGCGCTCGGCAGGTCAATCGCGACAGCTCGGCACGGGTGCGCGCTGGGTCCTCGGCGATGAGCCGGCGGATCAGCGCGATGTCCTCGACGTGGAAGTCGCGCCCACAGTAGCGATGGCTCATGTGTCCTCGCCGATGGGAAGCGGCTCGGCGGGCGGTGCTCGGCAGGCATAGGGACGACGGAGGTCGGCGCGGCGCGCGTCATCCATCGCCCAGGGGAGAAAGGCATCGATCTGCGCTGGTGGGCTGGCGCCATTTTCCGCGCAGGCGGTGAGATAGTCCAGAAGCCAGTGACGGGGGTTGATGCCCCACAGCACCAGGGTTTGCAGGATGGCGAACAGCGTGGCGGCGAGTTCTGCGCTCCAGATGCTGCCCGATCCGTAGTCGTTCTTGCGCCCGGTGACCGGCGTGCGGATACTGTTCTCACCGCGATTGTTGTCCATCGGAACTTCGGGATGGTCGACAAAAACGCTGAGCCCGGACCAGTGATCGAGCAGACTGGAGAGCACCTTGTTCTGCTGCGTGCGTGCACTCTTGGACAAACCGGCGCCTGGCGCATCCGCCTGCGCCAAGACCCGGGTTGCCTCCTTATGCATGTCCTGCATCTGGCCCTGCAGCGCCGCATGGTGTTGATGAAAGCCAGCGCATTGCTCGCCAATCGGGCGCTCGGGAGCCCACTGCTCGAGGCGCAGTTGATTGAGATGGTAGAGCGCGCCGATGCGTTCCTTCCAGTCGAGCGCCCACTGCTGAAGCTCGGCGAAGGCGCGACCAGCATCCAGAAAGTCGCGGCGCATAGGTGCCCAACAGAACGCGAGCAGGATGTTCAGCGCCAGCCGGGCCAGCTTCTTGTAGGCACTGTAGCGATCGCAGACGATGATGGCCTGCTGCGCCTGCAACCCGGCAAAATGCGCGCCGGGGACCGCAGCACTGCGGCTGGGATCGATGCAGTAGAAGACCACCGAGGGTGAACGCGTCACCCACAGATACCAGCGCGTACCGACCTTGCCGGGCAGCTCCACGAAGACTTCCCAGCGCGTCTCGTCATGATGAAACAGCTGCTCGCTCATCTGCTTGCAGTACAGCTCCTCGACGATGGGCTCGACGATGGGCTCGAACAGTGGCGCGATGGCCTGCAGGCCACCGGCGACCGTGCCGGGCGAGACCGGCAGTCCCTGGTCACGCAGGTCCTGCAGAGCGCGGTGAGTGGGTTGGCCGTAGCGGAATTTGCGCAGAATGATCTCGACCCAAAAGCTGACACCATAGTCGCTGCGCGGAATCGGTCGCGCCGGCGGCGCGGCGCTGAGGATGGCCGGGGTGTCCTCGCAGGTGCAGCCGGGGTTGCGGGTATAGGCCGGACGTCGGATGCGGCGCACGTGCGCCTTGACCTCGACTTCGATGAGGTCGCTGTACTCGTCCAGTGCCGGGTTGGGACGATGCGGCAAGCCACAGGTCGAGCAGCGCTTTTGATCGTCATCCAGATCCTGCTCATCGGCAACGATGGGGAGATCCGGTCGCTTGGTGCGACCGTGCCCTGAACTGCCGGACTGCTGGCCGCGCTTGCGCTTGGACGGGCGCTTGCCTTGGTTGCTGCGTTGCGATCTCGACGCGCGCTGCTTCTCGCTCTTCTTCCCGAACAACCGGTTCTGAAGGTCTTTGATCTTGGCATCCTCGAGCGCCACCTCTTCACGCAGCTTGTCGATCTCGGCTCTTGCCCTGGCATGCTGCGCTTCCCAGTAGTTTGCCCGCGCGCTGAGATCAATGTGCTCCTGTTTCGTGATCCTGACCCATTGCTGCGAGAACGGGCACGGTGGTCCGGCCTCGGAGCAAGTGTACGCACGGTGCGCCTCGGCCGCCGTCGACTTGGGTTGTATCGCGGTTTGCATGGTCCAGTTTATACACGGAATCTTCTCATGTGTCCCGTACTTTCTGGCTGAACGGATGGCTTGGCCGAATATTTACCCTCAGTGGACAACAACCTACTGATTTTTCTTTGAAACGGCAGAGTTTCCGCGATCGTCATCATGCTTCAAGCGTATACGCCAATGGCGTAGATAGCAAGGGGCTACTTCTCGAGCATAACGTCAACCGCAGCCCGCGCTAAACTGCGGCTACGCGCGAAGCGCCGGCCGCAGTTTGGCGTCGGGCTGGCGGATTTGTTGGCGATCTTCAGGCAGCGCGGAGACTCCTGGCATGGGGGATCTGATCAGGACCAATCGGCATGACCTGACTAGAATCAAGCTCAAGAACGGCGGCTGTCTTTCCGTCTAGAGTGACAAACTCTACTTCATATGCTTTGCCCTCGCCATGCACGTAGACGACTGCGCCGATATCACCGGGCTCAAGACCATGACTTGATATGGCTTCGGTCAGAACCACTCTGTCGTGTTCATTTATCATTAGGTGTGCCTACGATTCGGGATAAGCGGTGATCAAGCGCGGACATTGTTCTTCATCATCGACTATCCAGATTGTTTTGATCGGAGGGGTTATGCCTTTAGGCGCAGAAATGGACCCCACTACGACATATTTCGTCCCGTGTTTCCCTGGGATAGCGGCAGAGCAGTCGTTTTCTTCGGCATGTTTGGTCAGTGCGGATGCGAGGATTTGCCACCGCCGCCGCGAAAAACCCCAGCCAAGAAAAAACCGCGCCTTCGATTCGCCTTCAGGGTGCTCAAGAGAAAGAAGATAGTCAGCGACCTTTCTCGCTTCCACCACAGCATTGCTGCAGTTGGGAATCTTCATGCTCACTTATCTGATGTCTGCCGTTCTTGCTCAATGGCCACGTTCGAGCCAGTAACTAAAGCTCTCCATGCATAGCGTCCAGGTGTGCACACTGCAAAGCGCTACCGTTTCGAGAGTGTATGTGAGAAGTCCTGGCTCGGTTCTCCACCCTCCAGCACGCAAACCCCCGTCGCAGTAGAGCCAGCGATAGTCCCGGCGCAAGACGCCAAGCGATCGCCTGTACTGCTAGTGAAGGAGATCTTGTCGGGAGTGCAAGTGATATCAGTAATTACGGATTCAGCGCGCGCTCCGTCAGATTAGCTTGCGGTCGCCGTCATTCTCTGCAGATCCATCATCACATTCCACGGGGCATGCCCACCATGGGGTGTATGCGTCCCTTGGAGTAAGTCGTATCCATTACAGGTGTCCGCATTCGCGATGTTAACCACCGCGAAGCAAGAAAGCACAGAGGCAGAGGTTAGGAAGGGCAATACAACTCTAGTATGCATAACGGGTGCTCCGGTTGTTCGGGCTGGCCGCGTGAATTTTGCGCGCCAACGACAAGGATCAGCCGCCGGCCAAGGTGCTGGGAGCGCAGCGAGCAGCACTTTGGTCGGTCGGCTGGAGCCTATTGGTGCGACCCGAAGTCGCACATTTGATCTCTGCTGCGTGGTCAAGGAGCGACAAACGATAGCAGTCCGTGTTTCGCCACGGAATCCTACCGGAGCGTGCATTGGGAGTAACCCCTTTGTGCGGAGCCTCTGGGAGAAACGTAGTCCTTGGTGAAGTATGCCACAAGAACGAACCGCGAGGGGAGTTCAAGTCTGCCAGCCTCAGGCGGAGGGATGCGGGATACGCGATATGATGAACTTAGGTGAATCGTTGTAACCATCGTCATACAGGACAAGCCAAAGGGGCTGTCAGGCTTGGGCCAAACGGCACGGGGGCAGGACGGGAGACTCAGTGGTTGCCCGCGCGGACGACGTCCCCCCGGTGGAAAGACGGCATCTAAGTCGCGTGCTTGGTCAATGTGCGGAACGGGGTAAGCCCGTTGTCCTCTTCAAGGAGAGAAGTAGTACCGCCGTGAGGCGCCTTCGACGGGGCAGCGGGTAGAGGATGCAGGAAGAAGCGAATGCCGCACCGTAATGGTGCGGATAGAGGTTAAAGGTCTGTTTAGCTGGTGTATACACGGAAAGGCGAAGCAGATCCAACAGGATCTCGCCCGAAAGGGTTGCTGACTTCCGGGGAACAGGCAAGATCGCTGCCTGATCCGGCAGGTCTTGAATCACGAGAGAATTTGTCAGAATGCAAGAGGAATTCAGCAAGTGACTTTAGCCTTGGCTACTGACGCGGATTCCCGCGTAACAGATTGGCACGGCGTCGATTGGCGTCGTGCGATACGTTATGTGCGCAGGCTTCAAGTGCGTATCGTGAAGGCTGTCAAAGAGGGCAAATGGCGCTTGGTAAAAGCCTTGCAACGTTTGCTCAGTCACTCCGTAAGCGGTCGCCTGCTCGCTGTCAGGCGAGTGACTGAAAACCGAGGGAAGAAGACTCCGGGTGTGGACGGCATTGTATGGGACACGCCGGAAAAGAAGATGAACGCGGTACAACGGTTGCTGCAAAGGAGATATCGAGCTGCACCATTGCGCCGGATTTATATCCCGAAAAAGAATGGAAAGAAACGGCCACTTGGCATTCCAACACTGTTCGACCGAGCACAACAAGCCTTATGTAAATTGGGTTTGGAACCGGTTGCGGAATGTACAGGTGATACCAATTCTTACGGCTTTCGCCCGGAACGCTCCGCGCACGACGCCGCGGAACAGGTATTCAACGCGTTAAGACTCAAATCGTCAGCGCAATGGATACTCGAAGGAGATATTAAAGCCTGTTTCGATGAAATCAGTCACAACTGGATGTTGAAGAATATACCAACGCAAAAACGGACGTTGAGGAAATGGCTGAAAGCGGGATACATGGAGAAAAACGTCTTTCATGACACGGAGAAAGGAACGCCACAAGGTGGCATAGCTTCGCCACTCTTGGCGAATATGTGTCTCGACGGACTCGAGGCTTGTGTTGTGAACAATATAACGGAAAAGCGCCAACACAAGGTGAATGTGGTTCGATACGCTGATGATTTTATCATCACTGGCGATTCCAAGGAATGGCTGGAGCAAGTTGCAAAGCCACGGGTGATTCGCTTTCTCGTAGAACGTGGATTGCGACTCTCCGAGGAGAAGACCCATATCACGCATGTCACGAAAGGCTTTGATTTCCTTGGGTGGAATATCAGAAAGTATCCAAACGGAAAACTTCTGATCAAACCGTCAGAGTCGAGCATCAAGACGCTGGCAGAGAAAACAGGGGAAATCCTCCGAAATAACCGGCAAGCCAAGACCACGAATCTGTTGAAACAGCTCAATCCAATCATTCGGGGCTGGGCGAATTATCACAAACACGCGGTGGCAAAGCTGGTGTTTCAACGAGTGGATACGTTCATCTTCAAACAGTTATGGCACTGGGCAAAAAGACGACACCCGAGAAAACCTTCCCACTGGGTTAAAGATCAATACTTCAAAACGGTGGGAGGCAATCACTGGGTGTTTACAGGTGTTGACGATCAAGGAGATCCGATACGTCTGTTCAAGGCCGATCTTGTGTCCGTCACAAGGCACGTGAAAATCCAAGGTGAAGCCAACCCTTATGACCCCGATTGGGAAAACTACTTCGAACAGAGGTATCTACAAAAGTGGAAATGCCGAAAATGGGGGAAAACCAAGCTACGGAGCATCTGGAAGCAACAGGGTGGTTTTTGTCCGATGTGTAGCCAAGGCTTCAATGGTGATACAAGTATTCATACGCATCACATCATCGAACGCTGCAAAGGGGGAGATGATAACCTGAATAACCTGGTCCTGCTCCATCCTAACTGTCATCGTCAGGTTCATCACCTGATGAAACTCGGTGCGAACATGCAGTTCGTGTTCGCTCATTTGACAGCCGGCCCTGGCTAACGGGGCTTTGAAAGGCTTGAGCCGGATGCGGGGAAACTCGCACGTCCGGTTCTTAGGGGGCCTCCCCGCTGTGAAGCGGGGCGGCTACCCGACTTAGCTGCTCGTGGCTGCAAACGAACCAGCCTCTCGCCAACTAGAGCCTGGTGTGTTTTGTAATCCTCACAGATTGCGTCCAAGTCGTAGCTAAAACGCTTTGAATGGTCATCGCGGATCTGTCGTACTTCTTCAACGATTGGATCTTTCATAGCTCGTCACCTAGAAACTCTTCAGGAGAACATATTTCGGGGCAGTTCCAGCCGTTTTCGTGAACGACCTGGCGGATTCGAGTTCTTATGAATGGATTGTTAATGTGTTTGAAGTTCCACGTTACTATTACATCCATGCCATTACAAGCTGCGACCGCAATATGAAGGGCATCTTCCGGGCATTTCTCCGGAATGATCTTCAGAGGGCCTTGTTCATAATTCCGGCCACCACTGTCAAGCCGCGGTCGGCGTTAGGTAGGCCGGTTTCGGCGGGCGCGTTCGTCGTCGTCGCGGTCGCGGCGGCAAAGGCACGCGGAGTAGGAGTCGCTCGAACAGGGCGGGGTGCGCTCGCCCAAAGAAACGCTCGGCAGCCGTCGTGCCGTCGGCGCGGCAGATGTGGAAGTTGTGCACGGCCGTGAGCGCAGCGAGCTTGCGGTCACTCAAACGATGACGGCCGTGATGATGCAACGCCAGTTGGCCGTTGCGTCCTTCCACACAGGAACTGCGGCGTTGGAACAAATCGGCGCAGGCGCCGACAACCTGTTCGACCTGTGCGCGCGTCTCGGGCGCCAGACTTTGCAGCGGATGATCGGGTTGACGCAGCGCGTCGAGCAATGCGTTACTCGATGCGTGCACGCGTTGTCGGGTCTCGGCCGTCGTGCTGCGTGCAGCGACGCGCTCGAGGTACAGGGCGGGGATGAGCTGCTCGAGGACCGCCGCTTCCTGTTCCGTGGGAAGTTCAAGGGCCTCGACCCTGGCAGTCACGGTGGCGAAGAAGAACGCGATGGTGGCCAGCCATTGCACGGTCAGGCGTTCGGCTTTGGCCAGGCGTTCGCAGGCGCGCTGAAGTAGATCAGCCGCTTCGGCCAGCGCCTTCAAGCGCGACCAGACGGCCTGGAAGCGTTCAGCTACGCGCTCTACCGGCTGCGTCTGTCCCTGCTGCAAATCATAGGGGTGATAGAGCACACCGAGTTCACGGATTAGCTCGCGCGCCTCGCTCTGGCGCGCTTGCGCCTGGGCGAGCTCGGCTTCAGCTGCGACCAGTACATTCAGGGCCGCGTCAATGCGCGCCTTGAAGTCCGGCGGACGCCCGAGTGGGCGTGGCACGCGCGCTTCGAACTGCTGCTGCGCGGCGCGCTCGGCCTGCCATTGCGCCTGTGCGGCCAGCACTCGGCCCTCGGCCTGTCGAACGTCGCGCGCCAACGCCAAGGAGGTGGCTTTCGACACCTCGTGTTGGCCGTGAAAGAGATCCGGAGAATGATGCGCACCGAGATCCGTTTCGGCATGTCGGCGCAGGGCCTTGGCTTCGTCGGCGGTGCTCTGAATCACCTCCACGGCGAGGCCCGTGCAGGCATCTTCCAGCGCCGCCGTCCAGGTCGCCGCAGAGCGATCTGCGGCGTACCCCTCCAGCAAAATGAAGTTCGACACCGGCTCGATGGCCACCAAGCAGACTCCCGGATGGAACGTTTCGTCCTCGCACACCGTCACTTGCCGAGGCGCCATGCTCGCGCCAAGTGTCGCGCGCTGCGCCTCAGCCTCCGTGACCAAGGCCGCTTCCAGGGCCGCATTGAGCTTGTGTTGCGCGCCGTCGCTCACCCCGACGAAGGCCGAAAGCCCACTCAGCTCTAGAAATTCACTCACCAGCCGGGTGCCGCCCGCCGCCCGCAACCTGATACTGAAGTGCGCCGCTATCACCATCCGGTGCAACCACGACATCCCCTCCGGGGTGCGTGCGAACGCCACCAGACCGGCTGGCGCATCCTCAAGCGGTTGCTCGTGGCACCACTCCAGCAGGGTGCTGCGCGCCACGCCCAAAGCGGCAGCCACCTCGCGCTGCGTCTCGCCGGCTGCCAACCGTGACTCGGCAGCAGCAATGTGTTCGGCTTGCTCCAAGCGCGTGCGTCGCGTCACGACCCGATTCCTCGCCCGGGTAGCGCAGCGCCGATGTATGGTCTATAGTCAAGCCTGGCAGAACCTTCGTACATTTTTCCGAATCCTCGGTGAATTTGCACCTCCAAGGGTACGAGATGATGAAGGTTCTGCCAAATACCTTCACACCGATTACCAAGCTTTAGGCTCGGACTTGGCCGGAATTACGAGCAAGGCCTGTCGCAGGTAACGGAAGGCGGTCATTGACGAGGCACCACCGAGCGCCAGCTGGATGCGGGGCAGATCCACCACCGTCTCTGAGGCAAACAAATCAAGCAAGGTCTCCGCGGATCGGGGCTGGGCCATAGCTCACCATGTCGTAGTAAAGACTAATGTCTTGCCACATGATCTTTACTATAACAGTTTCAGGCAGCAATACCGCCTCCGAGCACCCAAAAAGCCGGGATTCAGTCGCAAAATGACCGGAAAAATGATGGAGTATGGACTGAGGGAGGGGTGGAAGGGAGAGCTAGATCAGGAGGTTACAGACGGTAACCGTTGTCTGACGCGGTAGGGTTTTCCGGATAACTTACCACAGTCGAGGCGGCCCTCACAACAGGCCCTGGACGCGCAGCTGCTTGCGGGATAACATAAGAACTCGTTATGTTACCCCGCAAGCGATGATCGATGCTGCTGCAAACCCCGCGAAATATTGAGGAAAAGTTCGAGCAAGCGTTGGCGAGTGCTGGTGTTGCCGTGAATCAACGGCCACACTTCCAGCGCTGGCTGCGCTACTTCCTCGACTTCTGTCTGAAGTACACACAGTATCCGCGTTTAGAGACCAGCTTGGAGGCGTTCAGCCAGAAGCTGGAGTCGAAGGGGCAGGAGCCGGGGAAGCGTCATCAGGCGCTGGACGCGGTGAGACTGTACTGGGACATGCTGGGCTCGCAGAGCAATCGGGCGGGCACTGGGGCACCGGCTGCAGGTCAGGCGAAGTTTGGCTTCGGGGGCACTGACGCGGGAGCGGAATCTGCGGGTCGGGCGGCACGGAAGCCCGACCGCTCGACGACGGCTGTCCCGCAGGTCGCGGTCCCGCAGGTCGTGCGCCCTCCAGGGCCGGACGCTCGGCGAGGCGCACCGCCTACGGTTGCGGCGGTTGGCGCTTCGGTGCCCTAGAGGCGTGGGCAGGCGCCGGTTCCGCCGGCTTCGCCTGCCCGGGAGGTGCCCCGCACTGGCAGCTCCGACAAGCTCCTTGGGGCCTGCTGGCCTTGTTCATAAGCTCGGCCAAGGCTTGGGGTTAGCCTCGAACGCCCCAGTATTTTATCTTTATAACCAAGGTCTTACGGAAACGCCACAAGCACCCGCTCATCAGTTGGTCGGAGTTATGAACAAGGCCGGCCTGCTCAGGCGTCGGGGCACTATTCGAATCAGTACGACGGGTACGCATCGGGGCACGGCACAGGCGCAGCGACGGTCTCATCGCCACGGTTGGACAGGTCAGCGCAGCGCCGGGCTCGGAGCGCACCGCCAAACGCCGAAGCGTCCACAGCGGAGCGGGATTGGCGTGACGTCTACGAGAAGCTGGAAGTCGCGATCAAGGTCAGACACTACTCACCGAAGACGCTGAAGTCGTACCGGGCGTGGACAAGGAAGTTGTACGGGTATGTTCGCCCGCGCGCGCCCGCTACCCTGACGAACGAGGACGTGAAGGCGTTCCTGAGCCATCTGGCAGTGGAAAAGCACGTCTCGGCATCTAGCCAGAATCAGGCATTCAATGCGCTGCTGTTCCTGTTCCGGCATGTGCTGGAGAAGGAGTTCGGCCAGATTGAAGGCGTGGTCCGCGCCAAACGCAAGCCCAACATCCCGACGGTGCTGTCACGGCAGGAGGTGGATCGGGTGATTGCCGAGCTCGGGTATCCCTACGACTTGGTTGCGAAACTCTTGTACGGCTGTGGTCTGCGGCTGTTCGAGTGTCTGAAATTGCGGGTCCAAGACGTCAACCTGGACATGATGATGCTGACCGTGCACGACGGGAAGGGCAAAAAGGACCGGACCGTTCCGCTGCCGCAGACGTTGCGCACCGAGATCAATCTGCAGCTGGAGCAGGTCGCCCACGTCCACCAGGCGGACTTGGCGGCCGGGTACCACGGGACGTTTCTGCCATCGGCATTAAACCTGAAGTACAAGAATGCGGCCAAGGAGTTGGTCTGGCAGTGGCTGTTCCCGGCGAAGACCCTGACGGTGGTGCCCGATACCGGGGAGCATCGCCGCTTCCATTTGCATGAATCCCATGTGCAGAAGGCGATGAAACAGGCGGTGCAGCAGTCTCGTATCCGCAAGCGGGCTAGTGCACATACGCTGCGGCACAGCTATGCGAGTCATTTGCTGCAGGCCAACTACGACATCCGCACCATTCAGGAACTGCTCGGCCACAGCGATGTGCGCACGACGATGATCTATAAGCACACGATCCCGAGCGTGAGCATCAAGGACGCGAAGAGTCCGCTGGATTTGTAGCTCGCAGAGCGCATCATGCCGGTCCTTGCGCTCCAGCGGGCGGGAAAAAACGGGAAAAAACGGGGACAGACCACGTTTTCCACCTTTTACAGAATCGCGCTCATGCTGAAAAAGGTGGTCTGTCCCTGTTTTCCTCGGATATATCGGAGGGACCCGAGTAAAACCGAGTCTTTTTGTTTCCAGCATTTTTTGTTGTCGCTGTAGTTGCCGTGTCTAGCAGCGGTTGCCCGGAAAGCGGCAAGAGTTGCAGGACCGAGGCCAATGGCGTCAAAATCTGCGTGTTCCAAGATGGCATAGAATTCGATTACCTGCCTAACGGAACGACTCTATGCAGAGACCGATAGGGCAATTCACGTATGATTTGGTGAAGTCGAATCCTGGTTTTCACCTGAGCTTCAAAAAGATGGCAGACAATAGCGAACATTTAGTGCTCGAGCAGTTTCGCGCTCTTCGGAACCAGATTTCAGCGATGCAAACTGAAATGCATTCCGAATTCTCGGATGTGAAGCACCGAATCAGCCGAGTGGAAACGGCGATTGCAGGAATTCGCCGCGACGAAGCCGGAACGGCGGAGGATATCGCACGCCAGCAGATATCCATCGATCAGCTGAACGAGCGGATTGTCCGTATCGAAAGGCGCTTAGAACTGCGCGATGGATAGCGCCAACAAGCGCGAAAGCCCGACGTTATCGCGCTGAGCAAAGCTCGGCGCCTCTTGCCGGGTGAAAGTCCCGGTTGGGTAAGGGCTAGCCACCCACCCGTATCGAGTGTTGGTCCTGCTGCGGAGCTTTGTGCCCCGCGAACAAATGTGCAGGGCAAACGTACACAGAGAATCCTGTAGGCCGTAGGGGAGACTGCGCTCCCTGAAGTGCTGGTACAGCTTCGAGAAACCTAACCCGCCGATGACGACAGTGTTAACGTCCTGGAAGTCAACATAAAGCACGCGCTACGAGGCAAGTGTGTAGATGTTCGCCGGAGTCCTTACCTCCGCCGGAGTTCTTACCACCCCTTTCCGCGCGGCGTGCCCAGCGCCCGCTGAAGCGGGCTGTGGCGATGCCGGCGGGCGAGTTTCGGGCGTTCGCCGGGCTTTAAATACTTGCACAATCTCGCGGCGTGGGCGCGGGTGGAATGGTCAAACAGGGAGCGTGCAGGCAGGCGGGAGACCGCCGTATGCCAACGGGGTGTCTTATCGGGCAGAGTAGTCGGAGGTCGGGAAAGCCGGCCAGCAGGCGTAAGGACCCGACGGAAGCACGCAGCTCGCAAAGGAAACTCGTGCCGGACATGCAGGATCGGATCAACACGAGCCAACCTCACCGCGGGGACTAAGCAACTGGGCCGTGAAACGGGTAACTGTGACGGTCCGCTTGATAAGCGAGTGCAACCGAGGAACCGGATGCGGGAAAACTGCACGTCCGGGACTGTGGTGGGGGCTCCGGGTAATCGGAGTCCCTAAGCCGGAGGCATTCGAAACCTTCGACGGCTGCAGTCCTATTTTTTCACTTGAACCGGAGTATCGCAATTGAAAGCCGAGTTTACCGCGATCATCAAGAAAGACGGGGATTGGTGGATCGGGTGGATCGAGGAAGTTCCCGGCGCAAATGCTCAGGAGCAAACAAGAGAAGAACTGATGGAAAGCCTGAGGGCCGCCGCTCAAGACATTCTCGCAATCCATCGGGAATCGGCTTTGCGATCAGCGGAAAAAGATTTTGAGGAAGTCCCTATCGCGATATGAAGAGAACGAAGCTGCTCCAACATTTGGGGGCTCATGATTGCGAGTTGCTTCGTGAAGGTTCCCGGCATTCGATCTGGCGAAATACAAGAACTGGCGCCTTGACTACGGTACCTAGACATTCTGAAGTTAAAGAAATCATGGTTCGTAAGATTTGCAAAGATCTCGAGGTCAATGCGCCCTAAATGCCCAACTAACGTACCAGCCCGACGCTTGCTGGCCGGCCGTCGCTGTGCTCCGGCCGGCAGATAAGGGGTCAGATCCCTTATTCTAAATTTAGGCCCGTCTGCCCTTCGTTCGAACGCTTCTCCGCGGGCGGTTTCTTTGGCCTATCTCGGGAGCTGCATCCCACCCGGACGTTGCGAAAAAGGTGTGAAAAAGGGGCCAGATTTTTTTCTGCTAGACTTGAGACATTTGATGTTGATTGACAGGCTCGACAATGCCCCGCAAGCCCCGTTTCTTCGTGCCGGGCGTCCCCGTCCATGTGGTCCAGCGAGGGAACAACCGCCAAGCCGTCTTTTTTGACGAGCACGACTACCGGGTCTACTTGATCTGGCTGTCCGAGGCAGTAGCGGCACACGGCTGCGCCATTCATGCCGATGTGTTGATGACCAATCACGTTCATCTGTTGATGACGCCGCTCGAATGCCGGTCGGTCAGCAGCACCCTTCAGGCGCTCGGGCGGCACTTCGTCCCATACATCAATCGCTGTTAGTGATGGTGCAGAAACAAGCTGAACAGGTTTTTAGCTTGGGTTTCGCCTGCCGACTCATTCGCTACCGCTATCGGCGTCGGTATCGGTATCGAACTGACCAACCCGATATCCGCCAAGCTCCTCGCTGAGCGCCTAACCACGCTGTCCGAGCTTCGTGAGCATGGCCACACTACGATCGAGCAGTGCCTTTTCACGCTCTACGTCGAGCTTCTCATGACCGAATGATATAGGGCGCTTTCTCTCTCGATTCCGATTCCGATTCCGATTCCGATAGCGACCCCGAGCACGATTGCACTCCGCCGATGTCTGGATAGCGTTGTATAGGTTATTCATGAACCGCTACTAAGTGGTGCCTGAACCAAAACCCAGTTTATTTCGCCAAATCCGCATTGGCCGCGTTGCCGCTAATACCGCTTTTCATTGATTCGGAGAGGATGAACAGAGGATGAATCGAGTCGATGAGAGCAATTCTCATCCGCGCTGTTTTTTGGACGGACCAAGCAGCCCGCTGCCTTCCATCGATTCCATGAGGCCCTGAAGGCAAAGTTGCAACGTATGCAGGAGCAGGCTACCCGGATTGAGACGCCGGCGACCGGTGTGGCGGAGAACGACGACGGCACGCGGCGCGGTGAAGGTGCGCCGAGTGCTGCCCTGTCGAAGAGCGTACGAACGAAACAGGGGAAGATACTCGCCCGTTGTTGAGTTTGAATGGAAAATGAACTGCACCACCAGCCATTGGATCGCACGACAAAATGCGATAGGGCAGGGGAGCCGCTATCGCATTCTGCATCCAGCTTTTTGAAGCGGACTACAAAACCTTCAGGTATTCCAGCAGATCCTTCTTTTCCTCCTCGCTGAGCTTAGTGCCGTATTCATGCCCGCAGCGGCTGTTGCCGGAATCCCGATCATCGCAATCGGTGGTGACATAGGTATAGTCGAATTGGGTTTGTTCCGCGGCCAGGCCAATCTTGATTGGATCGTAAGCAGGTCCGACCTGGAAACTAGACGGGCGCTCGGCGGTGGGCTCGAGCAGGTCTTCCAGGGTCGGTACCGAGCCGTTATGTAAATAGGGCGCCGCGGCCCAGATCCCTTGCATGACCCGAGATTCGTAGACGATCGCGGGGTCTGGATCAGAAAAACTATCCTTACAGCGACCCTGACTGGATTGGTTTCTCCATACCTTTGGTAGATCCCGGAAGGCACCGATGAGTTCTTTGTTTTCGGCAGTGATCAGTTTGGATTGCAAGGCCTGCAGGTCGGTGGCGAATTTCTGAATGATGGTTGTCCCCCTATCGCCGAGCACAGCCTGAATTCTGTCCGCATTCTTTTTTGCGATCGTTTCCATCTCCATCGCGATTGGAGATGAATGTTGCAGGATCGAGCCGAGTACCGCCGTACCGAGGATCGAGAAGGCCTTGTCGCGGGGCTGGAGCGGGTCTTTCAGAAACGGTATTGTGGCGCCATTGAGTACCCCGGTATCCGCCTCCCAGCTGAGAACTTGGTATTCCCTGGTATCGGTATTCACATCACACAGGGGAGTGGCCCAGGTTTCCTCGGAGAATACGCGACGAGTGCCCTTGCGAATGCCATGACATCCGGCGCAGCCGCCATCCTCGGTCTTGGTGGGGCTTTCATAGATGGCCTTGCCGCGCTCGGCACGTTGCTGATCGATCGCCAGCGGTCCTTCCTGCCATGGCCACTGGGGCGGACCGAGCTTCTTGATATGGTTCTCCAGTGCAGCGAGGCCCTCGAAGTTCGCCGAGTTGGTGGCCAGATAATTGACTCCGAGGATGCGCCATTCATCCTTTTCCGGCGCAAAGTCCGCAAAGACGCCAAACACTTCTCCCAGGTTGCGCGACAGTGCGAGCAAATCGTCTCCATTGTCGGCAAATCCCGGCCATTGGGTCTTATCCTGGATGGCCGCATTCCATAAAAACGGATAACGGACCGGGGCATCGGCTACTTGAATGTTGTCCGCAATGATGTGTCCAGTTCCTTCGCCGATGTCGAGCCCGGTGAGCCGATTGAAGATCATGCCCACCGCGTCCAAGCGACCGGGTCCCCAGGGATTGTCCTTTGGCAGTGCCTTGCTCATCAGGGTGTCAAAGCGCAGGAACCAAGCCGCCACTTCTAGTCGTAATGCGGCCAGCTGCTCTTCACTGGGCGGTGCGCCCAAGACGGCCTGGGCGAAGGCAGTAAATGTATCAGGGTTGTCCTGCACCTCGCGCATGGCAGTGGATAGGTCTTGCAGGAAGGACTGAAAATCAACCATGGCGGGGCCGCCATCAATTCGATAGGCGGTACCTTCCACCTCGATTTGGCGGGTATGGCAGGCGGCACAGGTCATGCCGATGTGATCGTCATTCGTGGTGAAACCCACGGGCAGACCCGCAGGCTGGCTGTGTTCGTTCGGCAGATAACCGTATTCGGGTAGCCGCTCGAGAAACGAGCTGCCATCCATCTGCAATGCCTGCATCCAGGCCAATGGCATGATCTGCGATCCCTGGTCCTGGCTGTAGTAACCAAGGCGCTCGACGTCAGTCCACTCTGCCCCTTGGTTAATGAATACCAGTTCCTCGGATGCATGAGCCAACGGGTTCTGGATCATCGCAGCCATCAAAACTGCGAGGCTGGCGGTACCAAATACCGCCGGAAGTCGTAAATCGATCGACGAGGCCATTATCTTCTCTCCTGATATGATTATGAATATACACCGTGGTACTTCGTTACGATCGGGTGTGAACGCGGCGCCGAATGGAATCAAATCCAGATGGTGCTACAGGGTTATGCTAGTTCAGTCCCACAAGTTGATCAATATAGAAGATTGAAATTTTGCAAGGTTGCTGTACGAAACAGCGATTCGACCTGACGCCGAGGGCAGAGACCAAGACGCCCAGATCAACGAAATCGGCATACCGCGGGTGCTGTAGCAGGGTGATCCTTGCCGGTCATCTATTCCTTAGGCCATCGACATCAGAGGCTGGCAATTCCAACCAGCCGATTGCAATCCCGGTCATGACGGAGAGCAATCCAAGCAACAGCATAGGTTCATTCGCAAAGCCTTGGTTCGCGGCATGTTGAGTTCTGGGCGCGGTCCGGTTACGATTTATCGCTTCATTTTCTCTGCCGTCGCTCGGCGACCGGCATTCGAGGCGGCATTCCTATGGCCAGGCCAAAAACCCTCTATGACAAGATTTGGGACGCGCATGTGGTGCGTGTCGACGAACACGGCACGACATTACTGTATATCGATCGGCAGTTAGTGCATGAGGTAACCTCGGCGCAGGCGTTCGAAGGACTGCGTCTTGCCGAACGTACACCGCGGCGCCCGGAGACGAATCTGGCGGTGCCGGATCATAATGTGCCGACCACCGATCGCCACCTGGGTATCACCGATCCGGTATCGCGCTTGCAGGTGGAAACGCTGGAAGCTAACTGCCGGGAATTCGGCATCACCCTATTTGAAATGCGCGACAAACGCCAGGGGATCGTGCATGTGGTCGGACCCGAGGCAGGCTTTACCCAGCCAGGTATGACCATCGTTTGTGGCGATAGTCACACCGCTACACATGGAGCCTTCGGCGCCCTGGCGTTCGGCATTGGCACCTCGGAGGTGGAGCATGTATTGGCCACCCAGTGCCTGCTGCAAAAACAATCCAAATCAATGCTGGTGAGCGTAGAAGGCGAGCTCGGGCGCGGCGTCACTGCAAAAGATATCGTGCTGGCGGTCATTGGTGAGATTGGTACCGCGGGTGGCACCGGGCATGTGATCGAGTTTGCCGGCAGTGCGATTCTCGATCTGAGCATGGAAGGGCGTATGACGGTGTGTAATATGACCATTGAGGCCGGCGCCCGTGCCGGACTGATCGGCATTGATGAAAAGACCATCGAGTATGTCCGCAATCGGCCGTTTGCGCCCAAGGGCGATCAGTTCGAACAGGCTGCCGCGTATTGGCGCGGCTTGAACTCCGATCCCGAGGCGAGTTATGACCGGGTGGTGCGCATCGATGCAGCGAACATCCGCCCGCAGGTTACCTGGGGCACGTCGCCGGAGATGGTCTTACCAGTAGATGGGGAGGTGCCGAATCCGGATGAGATTGCCGATCCGGTCAAGGCCAGCAGTATCCGCCATGCGCTAACTTATATGGGGCTTGCGCCTGGCACACCGCTGAAGCAAGTCGCGGTGGACAAAGTCTTTATCGGCTCTTGCACCAACGGTCGGATTGAGGATTTGCGCGCCGCCGCCGAGGTAGCGAACGGGCGTAAGGTGGCCGATGGCGTGAAACTGGCACTGGTGGTGCCCGGTTCTGGCCTGGTCAAGCAGCAGGCCGAGGCCGAGGGGCTAGATAAGGTGTTCACCGCGGCCGGTTTCGAATGGCGCGAACCAGGCTGTTCCATGTGTTTAGCGATGAATGCCGATCGGCTCGAGCCGGGCGAGCGCTGTGCGTCCACCAGCAATCGCAATTTCGAGGGTCGTCAGGGGCAGGGTGGGCGTACCCATCTGGTCAGCCCGGCGATGGCCGCAGCAGCGGCGGTATACGGGCGTTTTGTGGATGTAAGGGAGATCTGATGTGAAGCCGTTCGAGAATTTCCGTGGCATCGTATTGCCATTGGACCGTGCCAATGTCGATACCGATGCAATTATTCCGAAGCAGTTCCTGAAATCCATTAAGCGTACTGGGTTCGGTCCGAATCTATTCGACGAATGGCGTTATCTGGATCGTGGCGAGCCGGAGCAGGATTGCAGCGGTCGGCCGCTGAATCCAGATTTTGTACTCAATGACCCGCGCTATGCCGGTGCCAGTATCTTGCTGGCACGCCATAATTTCGGTTGCGGTTCGTCGCGTGAGCACGCCCCTTGGGCATTGGCGGATCATGGTTTTCGAGTACTGTTGGCGCCGAGCTTTGCCGAAATTTTTCATCAAAACGCGATCAAAAACGGACTACTTCCGGTGGCGTTGGACGAGGCGCTGATCGATCAGCTGTTCGTCTGGGCGAGTGGTGAAAAACCCCTGGAGATCGAGATCGATTTACACAATTCGATGCTATACCCCGTGATGCCGGGAAGTACCCCGATCGAAATCGTCATCGACCCATTTCATCATCATTGCTTGATCCATGGCCTAGACGACATTGGCTTGACCTTAGAGCACGTGGACGAGATCTCTGCCTATGAGCAGCGTCGGCGCAATGAAGCGCCTTGGTTGTTCGGCTAATGACTAGAGCAAAATCCTCGGGTATCCGGTGGCATCCGCTGCATTCCGATCCCGCATATCAATGATAACGGAGCGAGATTTGAGCAAAAAAATCTTGATCCTGCCCGGTGACGGCATCGGTCCGGAGATTGTCCGAGAGGCGGTGAAGGTGCTGAATTGCCTACGCGATCACTTCGGCCTCGACATCGCTATGGAAGAGGCGCTGGTGGGAGGAGCGGCCTTCGATGACAGCGGCCATCCGTTGCCGAAAGCAACGCTGGATCTGGCGCTTGACGCGGATGCGGTACTGCTTGGCGCGGTTGGCGGGCCTAAATGGGAGTCGCTTGACATCTCGGTGCGTCCGGAAAAGGGCCTGCTGGGGTTGCGTGGCGAACTCGGGCTATTCGCAAATCTGCGCCCGGCTATCCTGTATCCGCAGCTGGCGGCGGCATCGACCCTGCGCTCCGATGTCGTCTCCGGTCTGGATATCCTGATCGTTCGCGAGCTTACCGGAGGCATCTACTTCGGTCAGCCCCGGGGGGTCGAGACACTTGCATCCGGCGAGCGTCGCGGTCTAAACACCCTGGTTTATACCGAGTCGGAGATTGACCGCATTTGCCGTGTCGCCTTCGATATCGCCATGAAACGCGGCAAGCGCGTATGCTCGGTCGATAAGGCCAATGTGCTCGAATGCACCGAGCTTTGGCGAGAGGTGGCGATCCGCGTCGGTGGCGATTATCCGCAGGTGGAACTAAGCCACATGTACGTCGATAATGCTGCCATGCAACTGGTGCGTGCGCCGAAGCAGTTCGATGTCATGGTGACCACGAATCTGTTCGGCGATATTCTGTCCGACTGTGCGGCTATGTTGACCGGCTCCATCGGCATGCTGCCGTCGGCATCGTTGGATGCAGATGGTAAGGGTATGTACGAGCCGATTCACGGTTCGGCCCCGGATATCGCGGGCACAGGCGTAGCCAATCCGTTGGCTACGATTCTGTCTTTGGCCATGATGCTGCGTTATTCTCTGGATGCTGGAGTACAGGCAGAGCGCATCGAAAAGGCCGTATCTGCGGTACTGGATCAGGGTCTGCGCACTCCGGATATCTTTACTGAGGGCAACGAGAAAATCGGTACGGTGCAGATGGGCGATGCGGTGGTATCGGTACTGCGAAGTGCGGCCATATAACGGGCCTGCGATAGACGATATAGAGGAGAGTGGCAGTGGCGCATGATCTCGAATCGAACGCTGGGCGCGAGTCATCTCAAGCTGGAGCAATCTTATGAAACGAGTCGGTTTCGTTGGCTGGCGCGGCATGGTGGGTTCGGTGCTGATGGAACGCATGCGCGATGAACAGGATTTTGCCTTGATTGCCGAGCCCGTATTTTTCTCCACCACGCAACAAGGCGAGCCAGCTCCGGACCTGGGACAAGGCAGGAGCTTATTGCGCGATGCCTATGATCTGAATGCGTTGGCGTCGATGGACGCCATCGTTACCTGTCAGGGCGGCGATTACACGGCAAAGTTGTATCAGCCGTTGCGAGCGGCAGGCTGGCGCGGGTATTGGATCGACGCAGCATCGACGCTGCGCATGGCGGCTGACAGCACAATCATCCTTGATCCGGTCAATCTGGATCTGATCGAGCGCTCCCTGCATGCTGGCCAGCGCGATTTCATCGGCGGCAACTGCACCGTGAGCCTGATGCTGATGGCGGTGGGCGAATTAATGCGTCGGGATCTGGTTGAATGGATCAGCGCCATGACCTATCAGGCTGCCTCTGGTGCAGGAGCGCGCAATATGCGCGAATTGTTGACGCAGATGGGTGCATTGTACGACAGCGTCGCCGATCTGCTGGCAGACCAAAAACGTTCCATTCTGGAGATTGATCGCCGCGTTACCGATCGGATGCGCCGATCCGACTTTCCGCGCGAGCTGTTTTCGGTGCCGCTGGCGGGCAGCCTGATCCCGTGGATCGATAAACAGCTCGACAACGGCCAGTCCCGCGAGGAATGGAAAGGCCAAGCGGAAGCCAACAAAATCCTCGGGCAGATAGATGATCCAGTCGCCATTGATGGTATCTGCGTGCGCATTGGCGCCATGCGTTGTCATAGCCAGGGCCTAACGATCAAATTACGCCGTGATGTGCCGATCGACGAGATCTCCGATATGATCGATGGTGCCAACGACTGGGTACATGTCATCCCTAACCAGCGCGAGTGCAGCATCGCCGAATTATCCCCAGCCAAGGTTTCCGGCACCCTTGACATCCCCATCGGGCGCCTGCGGAAAATGAATTTTGGGCCGACCTATCTATCCGCTTTTACCGTTGGCGACCAGTTGCTCTGGGGAGCTGCTGAGCCCCTGCGGCGCATGCTGCGACTATTGCTGTCGCGCTGATGGATGAGGCGTGCCGAGTCGTGAGCACTTTGCTGTCAGCCATGAGTTTCCGTTATAGTTTAAGGTATATTGACGCTGGAGCTGATACATCACATCGTTTCCGTTTTATATTCCTGCGGGTAGAGCCAGCATGCCTCGGCCGCGCTGATGAACTTCCAGTATATAGATATGGTTTTGGCTCGGTTTACCACTGCATTATCATCGCCTTTGCGGTTCGGAAGGTCGGCAGAGCCTATCGACGCCCACCATGTGACAGTTTCGCTTTCAGCGTTCGTATTCCAATCAAACCGCCATGATTGGCGAGGGTGAAGGATGTTCCGCACATCAATGCTGTTTGTGCTGTTGGCCCTGGCGCAGGGACTGACATCCCCAAGTGTCTCTGCGTTGGGGCTTGGGGGTATGCGCACACAATCGGCATTGAATCAGCCATTTTATGCCGAAATCGAGCTGTTTGACGTCAAAACTGACGAACTCGACACGGTAAAGGTTCGTTTAGCCAGTGCCGACGCCTTTCGCGACGCGGGTGCCGAGCGACCACATTTTTTGACTCGGTTGCGCTTTACACCGATGCTTGGGCGTGCTGGGCAGCCGATCGTTCAGGTCACCAGCCGCGAGCCGATTCGCGAGCCCTATCTCGATTTCCTGGTCGAGGTGCTTTGGCCGGAAGGCCGAATGGTCAAGGAATACACGGTATTGATGGATCCGCCTACCAGGGGCTCACGATCTGCCCCCAATGTATCGATGCCAAATGCCGCGGCACCTGTCAGACGCGCTCCGCCGACTGCCCGCACCACACCGCCACCGCCAAGAACCCGCCCGCAGGCACCGGCTCCGCGGCAATCTCAGCCTGCTGCTGAGACAGCCGCAGCGTCGCAGCCTGAATCTCGGCCAGTATCCCCTCCAGTACCCCCTCCTATGCCCCAGCCGGTTCCGCGTCAGGCCGCTAATACAGAGTTTCCACTGCATTACGGCCCCGTGCGCAACGGCGTCGGACTTTGGCGTATTGCCCGACGCATGGCTCCCCCAGGCGCGAGCGTAGCTCAAACAGCAATGGCGCTGTATCGTAACAATCAGGATGCCTTCGTGCGTGGCAACATTAACCTACTAGCGGTTAATTCGGATCTCTATATTCCGACCGCCGAGGAACTGTTTGCGCTGGATGCGAATACTGCCGAACGTCAATTCCGGGATGCGATGGCGGGCCGTAAAGTCACGGCAGAGCCGATTACGGATATTCCCGCGCAACCGCGATTGACCATTGCGACGGCACCGGCGGGCAGTGAGCCGGTGGGCAACGAGGGTGATGAGCGGGAGCCTGATGAGGGATCCGCCAGTGAAGCCGCCCCATCTTCGGAGAATGTCGGCGCGTTGGAAGAAGATTTATTGCTGGTACGAGAGGCCAGCGAAAGCAATCGTCAGGAAACCACAGAACTACGTGATCGTATTCACAATCTGGAGGCACAGCTGAACGACATTCGGCGCTTGTTGGAATTGCGTAACGAACAGCTTGCGCAAATACAAGCTGCCGTCCGAGATCCGGAGTCCGCTCGTGCTCTAGGTTTAGATGCGGACGAATTGGCGATGCTTGGGGATGCGGAGTTGGAACCGGTTCCCAAGCCGGCAGATGCCGATGCCTCGCGTGAACTGTTGCCCAGCACATCCGCGCAAGCCACCGATGGTCCCATTTCCGACTTGGAACCGGTCGAGGTACCAACAGAGATAGCCAGACCGACTGCAGAACAGCAGGCGATTGATGCAGCACTGTCGGCGCCCAACCTCGACATATCCGCCCCCGAAACGCCAGCAAAACCCCTGTCGCAGTTGCCAGACGATGTCAAGCAAACCCTAGCCATTGAGATCGAGCCGACTCCCGACAATGTACCGGAAGAATCTGGCGTCGGTGTACTGGGTTTCCTTTCAACCACGGTGAATCGCACGCCGCTTTGGGCGGTTGGGGCCGGCGTCGGTACTTTGCTGCTGGGTGGACTGGGTTGGCTGGCCTATCGGCGCCGGGCACAAAACGTGCCAAACGAGCCGGACGAAGTTTTCATTGATATTGAAGAAGTTCTGTCCGACACAGACGGCTCCGAGAGCCAACTCTCTTGGTCAGAGCCGAGTCCAGTCACGGATCAGCAGGTTGCTGAAGATTCGCGAACGCTTGATTTGGAATCGCTGTCTGAGCCATCCTCAGGCGCGCCGGCTGATACGCTCTCCGATGTTCAGGGCGAGGGTATAAGCGAGGGCGAGGAAATTGGCGTTCTGGCCGAGGCCGATATCTACATTCTGTACGGTCGCTACCGTGAGGCGGAAGAGATTTTGCTCGAGGCCCTCAGGAGTTCGCCAGCGCAGCCTGATCTCAGGTACAAACTGGCCGAGGCTTACATCGGCAGCGATAAACAGGATGCCTTAGCGCAACTCGCAAAGCATATGAAATCGGCTGGTGAAGATCGATTAGACCCGGAAAAATGGCTAGAAATCCAGCAAGTCGTTGATCAATTGGCACCCGCACTGGAGCAGAGTGATGGTGCAGATTTGGCCGCGGCGTCAGAGGTCATCGGTGCGGATGATTCATCTGATGGCGAAGATTCGCCCCATGCTCAGGATGATGAGCTTAGGGTTTCGGTTCAGGAAATGGGCCTGTCGACCAGGGGCCATATGGACACTAGCGATGAAGACATTGAGCTGGATCTGGATTTGGATCTGGATCTAAACAACTTAGACGATCCGGACCAACTTGACGATACCAGATCGGAGGAACCGCTAGTCTCTGCGGCGCTCGCGGCTGAATCTGCGCAAGAGTCGGCTCCAACAGCGGAATCATCAACGGAGATAGAACTGCCAGAGCAACCGCAATCGTCGGTAAATCTGGAAAAATCAGCAGACTCGGAACCGCCAGGGCAATCGGAACTGTCGGTGGAACTGAAACCGCCGTTGGCATCAGAGCTGCCGATGGAATCAGAACCGTCGATGGAGCCAGACCCGCCAACGCGGCCGGAACTGCTAGCAGAATTGGAACCATCAACAGAATCGGAATCGCCAGCGGAACCGCCGACAGAGTCGGAACTTTCTGCATTGCTGTATTCTCATTCAGATCCATCAGACGAATCGGCGGTTGAACTGCATGAGCAGGAAGTGGCAGAGAGTCGCCCATCATCTGAAGGCGCCAGCCAAAGCGAAACCGACGACAACCTGGATTTGGATCTGGACGCTTTGGCCAGTTTGATTAATTCCAGTCAGCACGCCGGAACATCAAAAGCAACCAATGCTGCCGGAGAGTCAGCCGGCGGAGGGTCGGATATCTCATTGCCGCCACTGGAATTGGATTTTGACGAATTAACCTTATCCAGCCAGAGTTTGGCGGATGCAGAGGGCGTTAACAAAGATGGTATGGCGCAGGATGTTGAGTCAACCGAGCCGCCCACCGGGCAGTGGGATGAGCAAGCTGGGCTTTGGAACGAGGTGTCGACAAAGATGGACCTGGCACGCGCCTATGTCGAGATGGAAGATCCGGAGGCGGCGCGCGCAATTCTGGATGATATCGTGCAGGAAGGCAACGAAGAGCAGCAGGCTGAAGCGAAAGTCTTACTCGAGCGGCTTGGCTGATGCCGATTGTGCTCGGCGCTATGTTCCTGTATTCGCATCTGCCGCATTCGCGATGACCTTGGCAGACCGTGCGGACGGCGAGTCTGCCATGTCGCGTATTGCCATGGCAGTGGAATATGACGGCAGCGGCTACAGCGGCTGGCAGTATCAGAAGCATGCCCGTTCCGTTCAGGAGTGCCTCGAGCAGGCGGTCGCCGTGGTTGCCGATCATCCTATCCGCGTGCATTGTGCTGGGCGTACCGACAGCGGCGTGCACGCATTGGGACAAGTAGTACATTTCGACACCCCTGTTCACAGGCGTGAACGCTCCTGGATACTCGGTACCAATGCCAACCTGCCCGAAAGTATTGCAGTGCGCTGGGCAATGCGGGTACAGCCGGACTTTCATGCGCGCTTCAGCGCCACCGGTCGCCATTACCGCTATCTGATTCTGTGTCAGCCGACCCGCTCGGCCCTTTGGGTGAATCGCGCTGTGTGGACACATCGGCGGCTGGATGTGATACCGATGCGCGAAGCGGCACGCGCTCTGGTTGGTTGCCATGACTTCACCAGCTTTCGGGCGCTCGCCTGCCAAGCAAAGAGCCCGGTGCGTACTATTCGATACCTGCAGATCGAACGCCGTGGTTTGTTGATCGAACTCCGGGTTGGCGCGGATGGATTCCTGCATCATATGGTCCGCAATCTGGCCGGAGTGCTGATGGCCATCGGCCGCGGTGATGCGGAGGTTGACTGGACGCGGACATTACTCGATCAGCGTAATCGAGCGCTTGGTGGGGTGACGGCGCCGCCCCAGGGTCTTTATCTTGCGCGAATTGACTATCCGAAGCAGTTCGGATTGCCACTGGAGGACGACGCGAGTCACCTGTTTATGTTTTAATGCAAGGTTTGCATTTTAGGCCTTTTCCAACGGGCTCGCCATTGCTGGTCAGCCTTGTCCTGCATGATTCGGAGCCCACGATTCGGAGCAATGAACAGCCATCCATGCGAACACGCGTAAAGATTTGCGGTCTGACCCGAGAGCAAGACGTGCGCGCTGCCGTCGAACTCGGTGCCGATGCCATTGGCTTGGTTCTCTATTCGGCAAGTCCGCGCGCTGTATCGCCGCAGACTGCGGCGCACCTGGCGTCTTGTGTGCCAGCCTTTGTCACCGTAGTTGGTCTATTTGTCGACGCACAACCCGAGGCGGTACGGGCAGTGCTACAACAGGTACCCCTCGGCGCTTTGCAATTTCATGGCAGCGAAGAACCTGATTATTGTGCCGCCTTCGGTCGACCCTGGATCAAGGCTTGTGCCATGCGAGACGACATTGATTTACCGCGGCAAGCGCGGCGTTATGCGGGTGCGGACGCGCTGTTGCTGGATACTTTCGATCCCCGCCTCGCAGGCGGCACCGGCCGACGCTTCGATTGGAGCTTGGTGCCGCCGGATCCCGGCGTCCCGATCGTGCTGGCTGGCGGGCTGAATGCAGGCAATGTCGCTGCCGCTATTAGCCGTTTGCGGCCGCATGCCGTGGATACGAGCGGGGGCGTTGAAACAGCGAAAGGCATTAAAGACCGTAATAAAATCGCAGAATTCATGCAAGGTGTACGTTATGGCGACCAGAGCCGATGAAATCATGATCCGCGCGGCGAACGCTACGTCCAGCCGCTCGGAAATCGCTTATTGTTGGCCCGACCAGCACGGGCACTTTGGACCCTATGGCGGTATGTTCGTCCCAGAGACGCTGATGCATCCGCTGAGGGAGTTGCGCGAGGCCTATGAGCGCTATCTGCAGGATGCGGATTTTCTGCGTGAACTCGACAACGACCTGCGCGACTATGTTGGCAGACCATCGCCGCTTTATCACGCCGAGCGTTGGAGTCGAGAACTTGGCGGGGCGCAGATTTTTCTGAAGCGCGAGGATCTGAATCATACTGGCGCGCACAAGGTCAATAATACTGTCGGCCAGGCTCTATTGGCCCGGCATATGGGCAAGACTCGCATTATTGCCGAGACGGGCGCTGGTCAGCACGGTGTGGCCTCTGCCACAGTCGCTGCGCGGATGGGGCTCGAATGCGTCGTCTACATGGGTGAGGTGGATGTGGCGCGGCAGGAAGCCAACGTGTATCGCATGCGGCTGCTCGGTGCGCGCGTGGTTGCGGTTAACTCCGGTTCGCGTACCCTGAAGGATGCTCTGAACGAGGCCATGCGCGATTGGGTGACGAATGTAGATAATACTTTCTATATCATCGGCACGGTTGCCGGTCCGCATCCCTATCCAGCCATGGTGCGCGATTTTCAGTCCGTGATCGGCCGCGAAACCCGGATGCAGATGCTGGAGCGGACGGGCCGCTTGCCAGATGCGGTGCTGGCCTGCGTCGGTGGCGGATCGAATGCGATTGGGCTGTTTTATCCATTCATTAATGACGCTGAAGTTGCGATGTATGGCATCGAGGCCGCTGGTGACGGGCTGACTACCGGTCGCCATGCGGCGCCGCTTTGCGCTGGCACACCGGGTGTGTTGCACGGCAATCGCACCTATCTGATGGAAGACGAAAATGGTCAGATCATCGAGACACACTCCGTCTCCGCGGGACTCGACTATCCTGGTGTTGGACCTGAGCATGCCTGGCTTAAAGACTCTGGTCGTGCCAACTATGTATCGATCACCGATGGCGAGGCTTTGAAGGCGTTTCATTCTCTGACCCGCATTGAAGGAATCATCCCAGCACTCGAGACCAGTCACGCATTAGCCTACGCGTCGAAGCTGGCACCTAGTATGCGCAAGAACCAGACCATCGTGATCAATCTCTCCGGCCGTGGCGACAAGGATATGCACACCGTGGCCCAACTCGACGGAATCAAACCATGAGCCGCATTCAGGGGCTGTTCGAGCGTTTGCGCGCTGCACGACAAGTCGCGCTGGTCCCGTTCGTGACCGCCGGCGATCCGACACCGGAAGTCACATTGCCGCTGATGCACCGGATGGTGGCAGCAGGCGCCGACCTGATCGAACTCGGCGTACCCTTTTCTGACCCGATCGCCGACGGCCCGGTGATCCAGCGTGCCACCGAACGTGCGCTCGCCCAGGGCGTGCGATTGTATGACGTGCTTGATATGGTGCGCCGTTTTCGGGAGAACGACGTGCATACTCCGGTGGTATTGATGGGGTACCTGAACCCGATCGAGATCATGGGCAATGAGACCTTTGCCAACTTGGCCGCCGATGCTGGCGTCGACGGTGCTTTGGTGGTCGATGTGCCGCCCGAAGAAAGCCAGGATCTGATCAAGGCGTTGCGCGCACGCGAACTCGATTTGGTCTATTTATTAGCGCCAACATCCGATGCCGAGCGTATTGAGCGCATCGGCGCTGTCGCCTCCGGTTTTGTCTATTATGTTTCCGTCAAGGGAGTCACCGGTGCAGGTAATTTGGATGTGCAGGCCGTGGCAACCAAGCTCGCCCAGATTCGTGCACGTATCGACCTGCCGGTTGGGGTCGGCTTCGGGATTAAAGATGGCGCCGATGCCGCCCGCGTAGCGGGCGTGGCGGATGCAGTGATCGTCGGCAGCGCGATTGTACAGCGTATGGAAGATCTGGCCAATTCTCCGGATCTCATCCCGGACCGTATCGGCGCATTCATCGCCGAGTTACGTACAGCCATCGATGGGGCGGAGGTGTTTGATGCAACCTGGTCGTGACGCCATGAGCTGGTTCGAGAAACTGATCCCAAGCCGCATTCGCACAGAGGCCAGCGTCAAAAGAGCAGTACCGGAGGGCATCTGGGCCAAATGTCCGGGGTGCCGTGCGGTGCTCTATCGTGCCGAATTGGAGCGCAATCTCGAGGTTTGCCCAAAATGTCATCACCACAACCGGATCGGGGCGCGTCGACGGCTTGATGTGTTCCTGGATGCCGAGCCGCGCGAAGAGATCGGAGCAGAGTTGGAATCGACCGATCCGCTCAAATTTAAAGATCTGAAAAAATACAAGGATCGCTTGAGTCTGGCGCAGAAGCAAACCGACGAAAAAGACGCCCTCGTGGTCATGCGCGGCCAGCTGAAGGGGATTGGCTGCGTGGCAGCCGCATTCGAATTCAACTTTATGGGCGGTTCCATGGGCTCGGTGGTTGGCGAGCGTTTTGTCCGTGGCGTCGAATTGGCAATGCGAGACAATCTGGCTATGGTGTGCTTTTCCGCGAGCGGCGGCGCAAGGATGCAGGAGTCGCTATTCTCGCTGTTGCAGATGTCGAAGACGAGCGCCGCACTGGGCCGTTTGCGCGAGCGCCGATTACCATTTATTTCCGTACTGACCGACCCAACCATGGGCGGTGTCTCCGCTAGCCTCGCGATGCTGGGTGACATCAATATCGGTGAACCAAATGCTTTGGTTGGCTTCGCTGGGCCACGCGTTATTGAACAAACCGTGCGAGAGACGCTGCCCGAGGGTTTTCAACGCAGTGAGTTCTTGCTGGAGCATGGAGCATTGGACCAAATTTGCGATCGACGCCAACTGCGTGAGCGCATCGCTGATTTGTTGGCGATGCTGATGCGCCGTCAGCGTCCAGAACCTGCTTAACGGTTCCGAATCCACAGATGCGCTATCAATCGCTCTCCGACTGGCTCAACTGGCAGCAGACATTACACCCCAAGCGTATCGACCTACAGCTGGAGCGGGTCGCCAGCCTGTGGTCACGGCTTGGGCCAGCGCAATTCCCATGCCCAGTTATTACTGTTGGCGGTACGAACGGAAAAGGCTCATGCGTTGCCTATCTGGACAACTTTTATCGGGCCGCAGGTTATCGTACCTGCGCCTTTACGTCACCTCATCTACTGCGCTACAACGAACGGATTTGCATTGACGGCAATGCAGCGGTCGATGCAGACATCTGCAAGAGCTTTGCGCGCATTGATGCTGCTCGTGGAACAAATCGGTTGACGTATTTCGAGTTCAACACGCTCGCGGCGCTCGACCTATTCGTTCGCGCCGAGCCGGATGTGGCGATGCTGGAGGTCGGCATGGGGGGGCGTTTGGACGCGGTCAACATCATCGATCCCGACGTTGCGGTGGTGACTAATATCGGTATCGATCATGTCGCCTGGCTCGGAGATAATCCGGACCAGATCGCCGTCGAAAAGGCCGGCATCTTCCGCCAAAACAGGCCGGCGGTCATCGGTCAGCGGCAATCCCCGCCACGGCTGCGTGAACGTGCCATGGAACTGGATGCGGACGTATTCCAGCTCGGCTGCGAATTCGATCATCGGATCGAGGCCGGGCAATGGCATTGGCAAGGGCTCGATGACATACGCCGCGGTGCTTTGCCGGTACCGGCACTGCGCGGTCGCTTTCAATACGATAATGCCTCCGCCGCCATCTGTGCCGCAGTGTTGCTCGAGGCCAGATTGCCGCTGGCAATCGACAATCTACGTCAAGGCTTATTGCGAGCACGGCTTCCGGGACGCTTCTCGGTGTTCCCCGGGGAGATTACCTGGATTTTCGATGTCGCCCATAATGCCGATGCGGCGCAGGCATTAGCGGCAAACCTGGGCGCCTATCCCTGCTCCGGTAAGCGCCATGCCGTGCTCTCGCTGCTTGCGGACAAGGATGCGCTGGCGGTGACCGCAGCATTATCGCACCTGATCGATGACTGGCATGTGGCGCCAGCGCCAGGCGTGCGGGCAATGCCTGTTGACCAGTTGCATGCCGCCGTGAACCGTTCGGCGCCGGGTCGCCCCATCGCTGGTTATGCCGATATCGAGCAAGCGGTCGCCGGCGCCACGGCATCCGCAACAGGCGATGACTGCATTCTTGTGTTCGGTTCTTTCATGGCTGTTAAGGTTGGTTTGCGCAAGACCGGGTTGGCTTCTGTATAATCCGCTGTCATGATCGATTTATTCAACACTAGGGCCTGGAGAGATTGATGGACGAGGGTGCGAAACGCCGCCTGGTCGGCGCTGCGGTATTGGTTGCGCTGGCCGTTATTTTCGTGCCGATGTTGTTAGACGACAAACAGAGTGACGATCGCGGCGAGCCCATCCTAATCCCGGACGAGCCCGCATTCGATGCTGGTTTCGACGATCCCGACAGCGTTGTCGAAAGTGAAATAACGCCCGCGCTGCCGAGCCCGGAATCTCCGACCGCGGCGATGGACGAAGATGTTGGCGCTGGCCAGGGTAACTCGTTGCCGGTGCCGTCGCCGCCGCAGGCGGAACCGGCAACGCGGCAAGCCACACCTGCCTCGCCCAGCCCCTCGCCAAGCCGAAGTCAAGCGCAGCCCCGCGCTGCAGCAGCGCCGACGGCACGTCCTGCCGCAATCGGGCCGAAGCGGGTGCCGGCGGGCAGAGCAGCTTGGATTGTGCAGGTAGCTAGCCTGGGCTCGCCGTCCGCGGCCACGAGGCTTCAGGATGAACTGCGTGGCAAGGGCTATGCGGCTTTTGTCGAGCAGGCTACCGTAAACGGCAAACGCTACTTTCGCGTGCGTGTTGGCCCCGAGACAGAGCGTGGCCAAGCAGATAACCTAGCCGCCAGGCTCGAGCGCGAGACCGGCACCAAACCGCTGGTCCAGGCGTATCCCTGATTCCCTATTACATCTGTCATTGCCGCCGTTGTTGCAGCCGTGATGGGGCCGGTGTGATTGGGAGATGAAGGAGCAGGCCAGCAAGCACCGGCATACTATACGAAGGCATCCCTATGACTTGGGTCGATTACGTCATTATTGGCATCATCTTATTGTCGGCCATCATCGGTCTGGCGCGAGGTCTGATCCGCGAAGTCATCTCGCTGGCGGTTTGGATTTTGGCAGTTCTTGCGGCCTGGATGTTTTACGTTCCTTTAGCCGGCCAGCTTGCTCCATGGATCGCAACGCCTTCGCTTCGAATCGCTGCCGCAGTATTCATTTTAGTCGTAGGTGTCTTGATCCTTGGTGCGATTGCTGGCTATTTGCTATCCGTGCTGGTGGAAAAGACCGGCCTGACTGCCACCGATCGAATGCTAGGTATCCTGTTCGGTGCTGGGCGTGGGGCAGTACTGGTTGCCTTGCTGGTCTTCTTGGCGACCCTCACTCCCATTGTCAATGACCCCTGGTGGTCGCAATCGCGCCTGATTCCACGGTTCGAGCTCTTGGCTGATCTGATGCTGGACATGATTCCGCCAGACGTATCAGACAAGATGCGGGCCATTTAGTGGTCAGACCCTTTCCTAGTCAGATGGTATGAACGTCGATAGAAATCGTCTAGTGCTCTGCTGCGAAAGTCGCGAGACCGTTTGCAGTCGTTGTCGTCATCGATAGCCCAGGATGAGCGATCACGATGACGAAGACGATTACAACAACGACAATGACAAATAGCAGAAACAGTAGCGGAACATCCGCACCGCTGCGCTAGCTGGTTGTCTTCCCGTAATGCCAAGGTCTACAGAGGAGTGATCCATGTGCGGTATCGTCGGCATTGTCGGCCAACATCCCGTCAATCAATTTCTGTACGATGCTTTACTGGTACTACAGCACCGCGGGCAGGACGCGGCCGGTATTGTCACCAACGATGGTGAAAAACTCTACATGCGCAAGGGCAACGGCTTGGCGCGCGATGTTTTCCATACCCGCCACATGCTGCAGTTGCGCGGTAACATGGGCGTAGGCCATGTGCGCTATCCCACTGCGGGCGCCTCCAGTTCCGCCGAGGCACAGCCTTTTTATGTCAACTCTCCATATGGTATTGTCCTGGCTCATAATGGCAACCTGACCAACGCCGAGACGCTGAAACAAGAGGTTTTTGTCGACGACTTACGCCATATCAATACCTCCTCCGATTCTGAAATTTTGCTCAATGTCTTTGCGCACGAGCTGGAGGCACAAGATAAAAAACTGCGCATTGATGAAGAGGATGTCTTCCGTGCGGTGGAGGGCGTACATCGGCGTTGTCACGGCGGTTATGCCGTGGTGGCAATGATTCCGGGCTTTGGTGTCTTTGGTTTTCGCGACCCCAACGGCATTCGGCCAATTGTCTACGGCAAGCGCCAGGTCAACAATTGTACCGAGTACGTGCTGGCATCCGAAAGCGTTGCGCTGGACACATTGGGATTCGAACTAATTGCCGATGTCGCTCCCGGCGAGTGCGTACTGATCAACGCTCGCGGCGAATTGTTCACACGGCAATGTGCTTCGCAGCCGGTGCTTTCGCCGTGCATTTTCGAGTTTGTTTACTTTGCACGGCCTGACTCCATCATCGACAACATCTCGGTGCACAAGGCGCGTTCCCGGATGGGCAAGAAGCTGGCCGCAAAGATCAAGCGGGTCTGGCCGGGTCACGATATCGATGTTGTCATCCCGATTCCGGACACCAGCCGAACCGCGGCATTGCAACTGGCTATCCAGCTTGGCCTCCCTTATGCCGAGGGGTTTATCAAAAATCGCTATATTGGGCGAACGTTCATCATGCCTGGCCAAGCGGTGCGCAAGAAGTCGGTACGCCAAAAGCTGAACGCCATCGAGCTGGAATTTCGCAGAAAAAACGTCTTGCTGGTGGATGACTCCATTGTCCGTGGTACCACGTCCAAACAGATTGTGCAGATGGCCAGGGATGCGGGTGCCAAGCGTGTCTACTTTGCATCCGCGGCACCACCGGTGCGCTATCCGAATGTCTACGGCATCGACATGCCGGCAGCGAGCGAATTGGTCGCACACGGGCGCACCGAAACCGAGATCGAGCAGGAATTGGGAGCAGACCGGCTGATTTTTCAGGATCTGCACGATCTGATCGAAGCCGTACAGAAAAAGAACAAAAGCACCGTAGACCGCTTCGATACCTCCGTCTTCGATGCGGTTTATGTCACCGGGGACGTAACCGCTGACTATCTCGACGATCTGGAACGCATGCGCAACGATGCCGTGAAGGAAAAACCCTCGAGTCGCGACGAGACCGTTATGGAACTCTACAACACGGCCTGAAAGAACAATGAACGGTCAATCCAGTACACCAAGCCTGAGTGACCCAGCACAGGTCTAGCCTGGCTGATTTTGCATCCCGGATACTCAACCCTGAACCCGAAACACCCGGGGAGAACACAGTCGATGATCGCCGATCAGACACCCGATCCAAATGCCGATTCCGACTGGGGGCTTGCCACCCGAGCCATTCGCGTCGGCCATCGCCGCACCGCCGAGGGCGAGCATTGCGAGCCGATCTTCCCCACATCCAGCTTTGTTTTCGACACGGCCGCGGAGGCCGCCGCTCGCTTTGCCGGCGATGCGCCGGGGAATATTTACTCGCGCTTTACCAACCCGACAGTACAGGCCTTCGAGCAGCGCCTGGCATCCATGGAAGGGGGCGCGGCTTGCGTTGCCACGGCATCGGGTATGTCCGCGATCCTGGCCACCTGCATGGGTTTGCTGCGGGCCGGCGATCATATCGTTTCATCGCGCAGCATCTTCGGCAGCACCACCATGCTGTTCGATAATTACATGGTCCGCTTTGGCATTCAGACCAGCTATGTTGAACTGGACGCGCTTGATGCCTGGGCTGCGGCGATGCGACCCAATACCCGGCTGCTGTTTCTGGAGACACCTTCCAATCCGCTGACCGAAATGACTGCGATCGCGCCGTTGGCAGACCTCGCAAGGGCGCATGATTGCGTGCTTGCCGTGGACAACTGTTTTTGTACACCAGCATTGCAGCAACCGTTAGCTCTGGGAGCCGATCTTGTGATTCACTCCGCGACCAAATACCTGGATGGTCAGGGACGTTGCGTCGGTGGTGCCGTGGTTGGCGACGCAAAACGGGTTGGCGAGGATGTATTCGGCGTTGTACGCACTGCCGGTCCATCCTTGAGCCCATTCAATGCCTGGCTGTTCCTGAAGGGACTGGAGACATTGGAACTGCGCATGCTGGCGCATTCCGCGGCGGCACTCGAGATGGCGCGCTGGCTCGATACCCAGCCCGGGGTTACCAAGGTCTATCACCCTGGCCTGAATTCCCATCCACAACACCACCTTGTAGGCGATGGCAAACAGCAGCGAGCAGGCGGCGGTATCGTCTCGTTCGAGGTGGAAGGTGGGCGCGCCGCCGCCTGGCGCGTTATCGATGCGACCCGCCTCTGTTCCATCACTGCCAACTTGGGCGACACCAAGACCACCATTACCCATCCGGCGAGCACTACCCATGGTCGCTTAAGCCCGGAGGCGCGGGAGGCGTCCGGCATTGGCGAGGGGCTGATTCGGATCGCCGTCGGATTGGAGGCAGTTGCGGATTTGCAGGCAGACTTGGAGCCTGGGTTCAGGAACTATGAATTAAGAGGAGCCTGATCATGCGCTCTGCTTCGACGCCTTGGCTTACTCTTTTCGGCAACACGCTGGAGGCACCCTATCGCATCTTCGCCTTTCCATATACCGGAGCAGGGCCAGTCGCTTTTTCCAGTTGGGCTCGCGGCTTTATCCAGCATTCTGTCGATCTGATCGGGATTCATTATCCAGGGCGCGGTGCGCGTTACAAAGAGCCGCCAATCTCTGATATGGATACTTTGATCAGTGCCATGGTGCCGGCATTGCTACCCTATTTCGATCGTCCATTCCGATTCTTTGGCCACAGTATGGGTGCCTTGATCGCGTTTGAAACCGCGCGAGCATTGCGTGCGGCAGGTGCCCCGGCACCGGACTCTCTCTTTGTCTCCGCGTTCCGCGCACCGCACATGCCCAACCTGCGTGCGCCGCTGCATCAGGAACCGGAAGATCGCTTATATCAGGGTCTCACTCGCTACGGCGGCACGCCAGCGGAGATCTTGGGAAGCACGGAATTACGGAATTTCTTCGCACCGCTGATTCGCGCCGATCTGCGGCTCCACGAGCGCTATGTCTATCGCCCTGAGCCACCCCTGGACGTGCCGATCATCGCTCTTTCAGGAGCGCATGACGAGATGGTTCCACCCTGGCTAGTGAACGGCTGGTTGCATCACAGCAGCGACAGTTTCCAGAGCCACGTTTACGATGGTGGGCATTTCTTCATCAATGACCATCGTGATGCACTCATCGATTTGCTTTGCGCCGATATCGGATGAGTAGGCGTCTTGGACGTTCATCGATGATGCGTTCAAGAACCGCGCGATTATTGATCGCTATTGATGATCGCCGGTTTCATCATCGACAATGGCACGTGCCTGTTGGATCCAGTTTTCGGTCTGTGATTTTGCCGCTCCGCTTTCTGAGCTTGTCACCAGATTGCATACGGCTTGCGCTTCTGCAGCAGCTAATTGGGAAAGGGTGGTGATGCCGCCTTGACTGAGCATTTTTGAAAATTTGGGTCCGATACCTCTAATACGTTGTAATTCGCTGTTGCTGCCCGTCGGGGTCGGGGCTGTACCGGAAGTGCCTGCTGAACCAAGATCATTTTCCGGTGTTGTATCGTATGGGGTAAATAACGGCTCATCAGTGATGCTCGACACCTGCCCAGCGAGTGCATCCAATCGTTGTTGTAGTGGCGCAATGCCCTGATTCACGAGACTCTTTGCCATACGAGTACCGGTCACGCCACCGCCGACGCCTCCAGCGCTACCTGATACCAGCAGATTGATCAGATCCTGCGGATCAACCAGTCCATGACCGCTGGATGCGGTGCCAAGGTTCCCAGCGATGCCGGCGGTCTTCGCGCCGAGAGCAGTCTTGGTTGCAAGCGAAACGGCTATGCCCTTGCTGAACAGCAGGGCATAAGCCATGAGTACGGTGGCGCTGCCAAGGGCGCCGGCTGCCGCGCCGACGGCGATGGGGACGAGATAACGGTGTTTAAGACCGAGCGGCAAGGCCATGGATTTTCCTCGAGTGTTGGCAGGTACAAGCTAGGCTGTCGAAATGTCCTGAGTTTTGATGCCAAACCGATTCCAGGTCTTGGATTGCTTCGTCGAACGCACTGGGGAAGCCTCATCGGTGTCGGGGTCGCTATCGGAATCGGAATCGAATCCGCTCATCGATCAAAGCAGCGAGCTCGATACCGATCCCTAATGTTGACCTCGACACCGACACCGACTCAGCATCCATAAACCGGGAAGCGCTTGTTTTAGTGAGACTGCAGATTTCGACAGTCTAGTGGAGCGGTACAGAAATCCCGAGGCGGTTCGTTGTCGTTGTCGTAATCGTAGTCATTATCGAGCATTCGGCTAAGACGATTATGACAACGACAACGACAACGACAACGACCGGAGACTGTCTTGGAACATCTGCACCGAGGCACTAGGTACAAGCTCTTGGTGGCAGACAAGGGTTAATTTCGACCAGCAGCTGCTGATTCAAGCTGGCTGTACAGATTGACCGCCGACGTGAATTCGAGGCCAGCAGATCCAAGGTAGTTCTTCTGGTATCCACACAGCCCACGCGCGAACTCAGTCGCTGTTGCGGCGGGCACCAATGCCGTGCCCGCGAGCGAAGTTGAGCATACGTTGGATCGGCAGCAACGCGCGCTGTCGTATGCTTTCCTCGATATGGATTTCCCGGTCGCCACGCAGCAGCACCTGCTCGAGGTTTTGCAATGCGTTCATGGCCATCCATGGACACTGAGCGCAGCTCTCGCAGGTCGCTCCCTCGCCTGCGGTGGGAGCAGGGATCAGAGTCTTATGCGGCGCCAGTTGGTGCATTTTCCAGAAAATACCCTGGTCGGTGGCAACGATGAACTTCTGATTCGGAAGGTCGGTGACCGCTTTGATCAATTGTGTGGTGGAACCGACCACATCGGCCTGCTGGACGACTTCTTCCGGGGACTCGGGGTGTACCAGGATTGCCGCATCTGGATGGAGTCGGCGAACCTGATTCAATGCAAAACCCTTGAATTCTTCATGTACGACACAGGCGCCGTCCCAAAGCAGCATATCGACGCCGGTCATACGTTGAACATAGTGGCCCAGATGCTTGTCCGGTGCCCACAAAAGCTTGTCTCCCTTTGCGTGCAGATGCTTAACGATAGGAAGAGCGATACTGGAGGTAACCACCCAGTCAGAACGCGCCTTTACCCGTGCCGATGTGTTTGCGTAAACGACCACGGTGCGATCGGGATGTGCATCACAGAAGGCACTGAAAGCATCTGCCGGGCAACCTTCGTCAAGGGAGCAGGTCGCGGCCAGGTCTGGCATCAGCACACGCTTTTCCGGATTCAGTATTTTTGCCGTCTCGCCCATGAAACGCACGCCGCAGACCACCAGCGTGGTTGCGTCGCTGTCGTTGCCGAAGCGGGCCATTTCCAAGGAATCGGCGACATGGCCGCCGGTTTCTTCGGCCAGGGCCTGTAGATCGCCGTCGACATAATAGTGGGCTACCAGTACTGCATTTTGTTCGACCAACAGCCTCTTGATGCGCTGCTTCATTTCAGCTTTGTCGGTCGCGGTCAGCGGCAGTCGCGGCGGGGATGCTGGAGCCTTGATCCTGGCGTGGACAGTAGATTCATTGAGTGCGGTGTTCATAAAGGTCTCAGACTCCGATCTGTGCGAAACGGGGCGGGCCTCGGACAGGGCCGGCCGTTTTATTGCGTGGTGGTTATCCCGCCTATACCAACATTATTTCAAGTAAGCCACGCGATTGCGCTCGATGAGGCGATAGACGCGGGCCGGGCGATGATTGCCATGTCGGCGCAATTCGCCGGTTTCCTCAATCTGCCGCAAAGCCTGTGCCCATTTGCGGAAGTTGCGTTTGTCAATCTCCGCATCAACCAGAATCTCGTAGATTCTCTGCAGCTCGCTCAATGTGAAGGTCTCGGGCAACAACTGAAAGGCGATGGTGGAATAGTCCAACTTCGAAATCAGTCGTTCATGTGCGATGCGAATGATCTCAGCGTGATCGAACGCCAGCGGAGGAAGTGCCTTTAAATTAAACCAGCGTGCTTCGGCGGCATCGTCGCCAGAACGAATACGTAATTGTTCCACCGGCGCCAGCGCAAAATAGGCGACACTGACCACGCGCTCGCGCGGATCGCGACCGACTGAACCAAAGGTGTAAAGCTGCTCCAGATAGAGATTACAAACGCCGGTTTCCTCTTCCAGTTCTCTCGCTGCACACCGATCCAAGTCCTCGTCGATTCCGAGAAATCCACCGGGCAAAGCCCAGCAGTCCTGAAAAGGTGGATTGCCACGACGGATTAACAGCAGTTGCAGGCTGGCTTCGCAAATGGTGAACAACACCACGTCGGCGGTGACTGCGGGGTGCGGGTGGGCATAGCAATAGGGTAGGGTGTCTGGCATCTACTCTGTGATGTTCGAGAGTCACTGGATCGTCACAATCGTTGTGTTAAACAAAGATAGTGTATCTTTTACACTTTTGCAATATGGCAGAACAATCGATTCGTTTCCGGTTGTTGCGCAATTTGATACATTCTTTACTGTCATCTACTGATCAGCCAACGCGACTATTGCCTTATGACTCCACAACATCAAGCCGGCGCTTTATTCATTCTTGGCTTCGATGCCACCCGGCTGGATACAGAGCTCGAGATGCTTGTCGAGCGTTGGCGTCCGGCAGGCTTCATCCTGTTTCGCCGCAACATCGAATCGCCACGCCAACTCGCCGACCTATGTCATGACTTGCGCCGGCTCTACCCTGAGTCCGATCCGCCGTTGCTCTGTGTCGATCAGGAGGGAGGGCGGGTTGCCAGATTGCGCAGGCCCTTTACCGAGTTGCCGTCAGCGCGTCTGTTGGGCCGACACCATGCGCGCACCGGTTCCCTGGAATTGATTGTGCGGGCGGCAGCTATAACCGCTGCCGAACTCACCGCGGTGGGCATCAACTTCAACTTTGCGCCGGTGATGGACGTGGACAGTAATCCGGCCAATCCGGTGATCGGCGACCGTGCCTTTTCGCACATGCCGGAGAGCGTTGCAGAGATCGGTTGTTGTCAGATCCAAGCGTTTCAGCAGCAGGGCCTGTTGGCCTGCGCAAAGCACTTTCCCGGTCATGGTGATACCAGCAGCGATTCGCACGTCGATTTACCACTCGTGGTCAAAGATCGAACGGCGCTGGATGCACTGGAACTGTTACCGTTCCGAGCCGCGGTGCGTGCCGGCGTGGCAGCGATCATGACCGCACATGTACTTTATCCAGCGCTTGACCAGATCTATCCTGCCACTCTATCGCAGCCGATCCTGACCGGGTTGCTGCGCGACGAGATGGGTTTCGATGGTCTGATCGTGACCGACAATATGGAGATGCAGGGGGTTTGGGGGCGTTGGCCAGCGGATGAGTTGGTCAGCCGCGGCCTAGCCGCCGGCTGTGACTTATTCATCGGCGGTGGCGGTGGCCTCTATGGCCAGCAACCACAGACGCATATCCAGTTCAGCCTGATGCAGGCGCTGACTGAACAGATCGAGCAGGGCAGGGTCTCAGCGGATCGCATTCAGGCATCATTGCGGCGCATCAGCGCCGTCAAGCGCCGCTGGTTGGCGCCGATTGAATCGCAAACGAAGGCTGAGGCGCTGAGGCGGATCGGGTCAGCGGAGCACCAGCAGGTTGCCGATGCCTTGGCTGACGCGTCAACAACAAGTGAAACAATCAATGCCATCCAAACAGCGAATTCTGATCGTAGAGGATGAAGAACCAATTCGCATTGGGCTCACCGATGTGCTGATTTTCCACGGCTATGACGTGTGCGTCGCCGCGGATGGCCATGCTGGCTTGCACAAGGCCATGACTGGAAGCTTCGACCTGCTGCTGCTGGATCTGATGTTGCCCGGTATCGACGGCTATGAACTCTGCGAACGCGTGCGGATGCAGGATCCAGAGCAGTCGATCATTATGCTGACCGCCCGTGGCGACGATGAGGACATCGTTCGTGGTCTCAGACTCGGCGCCGATGACTATATCGCCAAGCCGTTCTCGGTAGCGCAACTGGTGTTGCGGATACAAGCGGTATTGCGCCGGGCGCGACCGATGCAGGTGCTGCCGGTCAGCTTCAGGCTTGACGATGGTACCGACATCGATGCGAATAATATGTGTGCGACACGCGACGCCAGGCAGATTTCGCTGACCCGGCGCGAAATGCAGATCCTGCAATACCTCGCCGCGAATGCGCAGCGTCCAGTGGCAGCCGAAGAATTGCTGCACCAAGTCTGGGGTTATCCGAAGCAGGCCACGATCGAAACCCGCACCGTGGCCATCCATATTGCTAAATTGCGGCGAAAATTGGAGCCCGAGCGCACTCAGCCGCGTCTGCTGATTACCGTACGCGGCGTCGGCTACAGACTGCATGTAGCCGAGCAAAGGGACTCTGCCGCCAGCGATGACTAAGCCCGTCGATCGCCGCGAGCTTCGGCGGTTGCGAATACGGCTGGTGCTGTTTTTCTTTGCCGTGGCATTGCCATCCGCCTTATTGTTGATCAAGGCGCTGGATCAGCTGAAATGGGAAGCCCTGCGGCAAACACAGCTGGCAGCAGAAGCGCTGACCTTTGGCATTGATGAGCGATTGATGGCCTTGATTCGTGCCCAGGACGCGCGCTCTTTCACCGATTTCGCCTTTCTGACCCTAGCCGGTGACCCGAGCGCCGGTTTTGTGCAGCGCTCGGCGCTGGCGTCATTTCCGGTACAGGCCGCTGTGCCGGGGCTGATCGGCTGGTTCCAGATCGACGATACCGGACGCCTCAGCACACCGCTGTTGCCCGAACCCGGTGTGAATGCGAGCGCCTATGGCATCGACGCCACCGAGCTTGCCGGTCGGCAGGCGCTGGAGCAACGTATTGGCGACATCCTTGCTCGCAACGCCTTGGTAGCGCGATCGGCGAATCAGCTGCCGGAGTCCGAGCCCTCGCTGGGCGTCGCGTCGCAACGGGCATCGGTGGCCGAACCCTGGCAGGACGAAGGCATCGACAGCACTTCGAGCATCGCGCAGGCGGCACCCCAGGACAGGGACAAAGCAGCCCCCGCGGCCAGGGTTACGGCCAAGAGCCAAGCCATGTTCGAGCGGCTGTCGACGGAATCTGCCAAACCCCTGGCAGATCCGGACACCGGGAGCGAACGACAAAGCGATGATCGTGCAGCGCTTGATCGGGAGATGGACGAAAATGCCGCGCTGCTGGAGGAAGTCCAGGTGTTGGCGGCGGGTACGCAGCCGCAGCGGGCGTCTCGACGCGAACAGGCAGCGTTGCCTGAGCCTGGTGCGACGGACACAAAGAAGAGCGCGGAATCGAGCCGAGAGCGGGCCATGCGGAAGCAAAACGACCTGAGCGTCAGCGTTGCTGCCGATAGGGCCGATCAAGCGCCTGAATCACATACGATGCCATTGCAGCTTGGGGTATCCGCACCAGTTGAGATTCGGCAAAGTTCAGACGCAGAGAAGGTCAAGGAATCGCACGCTGGTACAGCATCGCATTCCGAGCTGGCAGAGATACGGGCTCGGCCTCTGATCCGTACCTTTGAAAGCGAACTCGACCCATTTCGCTTCAATCTGCTCGACAGCGGCCATTTTGTGTTATTCCGCTGGGCCTGGCGCGATGGCGCACGCTATGTTCAAGGCGCGCTGATCGAATCAGAAGCATTTTTGTCCATACTGATCGCCGATGCTTTCCGCGGCTCGACATTACGACAAGCCGTGAGCCTGACCATGACATGGGATGAGCGACCACTGAGCGTCTATCCCGCGCGCAGCCAAGACTACATTCTGCCAAGCACCGGTAAGCTCCTGAATGGCCTGGTCGTCTATCGCGGTCGCTTGCGGGAGCCATTCGGCTCCCTGCGCCTGTTGTTTACCGCGGCTCAGCTGCCCAGCCCGCCAGGCGCCGTGCTGGTCTATTGGCTTGGGGCAATTTTGGGGATGGTGTTGCTGGCTGGCACTCATGGGCTGTACCGCCTTGGATTGCATCAACTCGCCCTGGTTCGGCAACAGCAGGATTTCGTCGCGGCGGTCAGCCATGAGTTGAAGACACCGCTGACATCAATTCGCATGCATAGCGAGATATTACAGCAGGGCTGGGTCAGCGATACTAAACGTGAACGCTGTTATCGCTACATCCAAGATGAAAGTCAGCGGCTGTCACGCCTGGTGTCGAATGTAGTGCAACTGGCGCGCATGGGTCGCGATGAATTGCGCGTGGTGCCGCGACCCGTGCCTTTGGTTGATGTGATGAACCAAGCCCGCGTGGTCTTGACAAGTCAGGCGGAGCAGGGCGGATTCGAACTGCGCATTGAGTGCATTGATGATACTGTCGTCAATATCGATCCGGACGCGTTGATTCAAGTGCTGATCAATCTGGTGGACAACGCAATCAAGTTCTCGGCCACGGCGCTCATCAAGCGTATTGAGATCCGCTGTGTCACCGGCGCAGACGGTGCGCCGTCGATCAGCGTGCGCGATTATGGGCCAGGGATACCGAAGGCTGAGCGCAAGCGGGTGTTCGATCTATTTCAGCGGTTGGAACAGGAATCCACCCGCGATACCAAGGGCACCGGCATCGGACTTGCCCTGGTGAAGCAGCTGATGCACGCCATGGGCGGCGAGGTAACACTGATTGGGCGTGAGCCAGGAGTCGAGGTAAGACTCAGACTGCATGCTGACCAACCGAAAAACGCTTGAGCTGATATGCCCGGGTACATTCCCTCGAGAACCACCAGTCTCTTTGTCTGGTGGACCAGCTGCCAGCAAAATCGACCTCGTGTCAGCGCGGTCTAGAAACGCTGTCCAGCGTCGCAATGCGACCCAGCGCGATGCGGATATCCGCGAGGGTCGGCGGGTAGGCAAGGGCCGGATTTGCCAGGATACCAAGGCAGGTCAGGCGCATCAAATTTCGATCCCTGCTGTCATCCAGCCAAAAATGAAAACCCGTCTGGATCATGGCATCGCCGCCATCACCGCCACCATGGCCGACCAGTCGGAGCCGCGCGGCAGGCTGGCGCCCGATGTGGACTACCTGTGCCCAATCTGATTGGATACGGTCGATGCCGATGCTGCGCGCCGAAATCACCTGCGGTCCATCGCGACTGATCCGGCGCACTTCCAGTGCACAGGAGGGCTGATAGCTGGCGCCGAAATTGCGCGCGCGGCCGTTAACAAAAAATACACGCGCCCGGTCTTGCGCAATGCGGATGTCCTGGTTCAGTGTCAGGCTGCTGCCCGGCGCAATATCCACCCAGGAACCCTGTTCGGTATCCTGAATCAGCGTTGGGATCAGCGTTGGGATCAGCGTTGTGCAACCGCTCGATACGACGATCGCTGCAAACGCGAGCAGCCGCACCAGGAGTAGGGCGAACTGAAGCCGCACTCGGGGTGGTTTCGTAACGCTAAATAGTTGCACAGCATCTGTATGCGCAAACATTGCGCTCTCCCCATTCAGCTGCGCTTGGATGTTCCAAGCCAAGGTAGGTCTATTCGTTGCTTTCTGATCGGTTTATCGGTTTGGACAGCGGCTGCTACGCCAAGACCATCTGCGACCACTGCTGCCGCGCTGCTCATAGTTATTCAGGACGCGGGTATCGATGCTTTGGCGCCCGTTATAGGTCTGCGCGGGCTCGATATAATCACGGCCTTGGCTGGTCGTGTCTTTTGGGCAGCCGCGGTCGGTGAAATAGGCTTTACCATCGGCGTCGCGGCAGACCTCCATTGCTTGGCCAGCCAGCGTCTGGCCAGAAAACGCGATCAAGGCCGTGGCGATTGCTAGGAGAATACCCATCCGCCGGATCGAACAGTTGTATTGTCTTTTCATCTGCTTGCTCGTCGCTGACTGCCTGCGGTTGCATAACTGGGCTCGCGCGGATCGATCCGCATTCAACACGAGCCATGGCCTAGTGATGCGACCTTAACAGCAATTTCAAAATCTTTAGATTAATAATCCAGAAACGCACGAATTGCCAGATGATGCTGGTACGCATATAGCGGGTGAAGCCGGTGGGCACCGGTGGGTAATAGGCCTGCTGGTAGGGTTCTTTGTTCTTGGCAGTCATGATCTGTGTTCAGCAAAGCAATAGGATATGGAGTCGTTCGCGCCGCGCGCCATCGAAATGGTTGCGCGACACGACGATGTGTCAGCTGGAATGCCTACAAAATGTGAATAGAGAACGAGCCCGAACTCACATCGGCATTACCATTCATGGTGCTAGTCCGGCAGCAAGGACCAGCCGGGACGTAATTTGGCCTGGTAGATGAACACATGATGCAGGATGTATTTCATCCAGTGTCCCGCCAATCCGATTTCGCCGAAGGTCAGGTCCAAATCGCGACCGTATTCCGGGTAGGTCTCATAATCCGGCACCACTGGAAACACGGCCATGGTCGCCGCTGTTCCCTTAAAAAGGTGTGAGCCGGTGGAGGCGAGGCAAGCGGCGCCCATCTCGGCCATGTTGGCCGTATGGGTAGGCTCGGTGGCACCGGCGAGCATGTCGCGGATGCTTTCCGCTACGGCCTTGCCGATGGCTGCCGACGGCATGCCTGTGCGCGGCGGGGCCGGATTGATCGGCGTGCCGTTGGCGCTTTGCATGGGTTTACTGATCAGGTGCGGTGGCGCAAACGCGATGCCGATGGCAAACACATTCTTATACTTCGGTGTTTGATAGCTGTTGGGCCAGTCGGCCTTGCTCCATTCCTCGTAAGGCTTCGGCTTGTAATCGGCATCGACTTTCATAAAACCGTTTGGCGCAAATACGTCCGAACTGATGTCAGTGCCCGCCCGGTCATATGCTTTCAGTGGCTGGCCGGCAAACGGCGGGATCAGCATTGCGAAATCGAATGCCAACTCGTGTTCGTTGCCATCAAGGGTTTCGTAGTAGATGGTGCCGGGTTCAACCCGCTTGACCGCGGCGCGCACGATCCATTCCATTCCGCGCTCCACCATCAGCGATTCGCTGAACACCTTGCCATTGGTGACATAGCCACCGCGCCGAATGTGCACGCCACCCATGCCGAAGTCGCCGAGTTCGTACTCGTTGCTGATCCAAGTCAAGCGAGCCTTATCGCGCACGCCAGCCTCACGCAGCGTATGATCGACATTATAGATGTACTCAAAGGCAGCACCTTGGCACGTGCACATCCCATGTCCGGTACCAATGACGAAGTTCTTGTGTTCTCCCTGCTTCATGGCGGCAATAGCCGACTGCAATTGTTCGTTGGCATCCAGCGCATGGGCCGGCGTGCAAACTGATCTGGTGTAGCCTTCTTCAGGTCCCAGGCCGGGCGTGGCGCCAAAATTCAGCTTGGGACCTGTGGCGTTGATCAGGTAATCATAGGTGATGTTGGCACTTTGGCCCAAGCGGGCATCGTCGGTATATTCGACGGCAACATAGGGACTATCGGTTTCAGTATCGCCCTCCGGATGGATTGATACCGCCCTCGCCTGGTGGAAGGCGATGCCGATTTTTTTATAAATCGGGTCGAGGTCGAAGGTAACCTGCTTTGCGGTCATTTCGCCGACGCCGACCCAGATATTGGATGGGATCCAGTTCCACTGGGAGTTAGGCGAAACGACGATAACATCGTGCTGCTTACCTACCCATTTTCCTAGATAACGAGCTGCTGTGTGCCCGGAAATACCCGCGCCTAGAATCACGATACGAGCCATTAAATTCCTCCGTTGGTTTTATGGCGTACGCTAATACTGAACCACAACGAATTACAAAGACGTAGGTCAAAGATTCAGCGGGTCGGGTGCTGCCTTCAAAGAATGTAAGGATTCACCGCAGAGACGCAGAGTACACAGAGGGGCCAAGGCGCCTCGCCCACAAGCGGACCTTGACCAGCCCAGCCGTGGGAGCCGGTCGGCGTCGGAGCCCGCTTAGGGCGACCCGGCAAAAATGCCAGCGGAGCGGACGCGAGCGCCGCGCCTTTCCCGGGAGAAAGGCTGTAGGCCAGTGTGTTCTCGACAACTGAACTGAAGATACCCGAGGGTGCAACCCGCCTAGCGCGACTTGATCGGGATCGGGATCCAAAAGACATGACATCAGGACGTTAGAAACCTGATGTTTACCTGATGTTTACTGGGCGCTGCCTTCAAAGAATATGAATCGAACTTCATTCTAGTTGATTCGCATCGGGAGACCGACCGATGCCGAGTCAGCGGTTCGAGATCATGGCGCCACTGACAGAACCGCCGGCAATGCACCGGCGGAGTGAACGATCATGTAATCTGGTGAACCGCCGACGTTTTGCCGACGGTTCAGAGGCGGCTAGGTCTGCGCCGAGGCAGGTACGATATCCCGATAGGCATGCCATGTGGCATGGCCGACCAGCGGCATGGTGATGAATAGGCCGACGTAGAATGTCAGCAAACCGATACCGATAAACATGACGATCAACATGGCCCACAAGGTCATGGCTGCCCAGTTTTGGGTGACGGCTCTGACGCTGGTACGGATTGCCGTAAAGCCATCCACCTCGCGATCCATCAACATCGGTACCGAGATGGCGCTGATAGCGTAAGCCAGCCATGCCAGTATGAAACCGACGGAAATACTGGCCAGGGCGAACGTATTCTGCTGGCCGGAAAGGAAAACGGTGCTGAAAAAGTTATCCAGCGGCGGATGCATGCCGGAGTACAGCAAAGCAAACAGCACGAAGTTCGACATCATCCACAGTTGCATGATGATCAAGAGTCCAGCGGTAATGACCCCGAGCTGGCCTTGATTACCCTTCCAGGCTTCCAAGAAGTGGCAAAAACGCAGTGGCTCGCGTCGCTCCAGGCGCGCGCTCATCTGATAGAGGCCAAGGCCGATCACTGGTGCCAGCAAATAGAAGCCAGCGGCCAGGAAGGGCACCATGAAGCCAAGATCCTCACGGAGCAGCCCGAGCGTCAACAGGCCGCTGATCAGAACTATAACGGCACCGTAGGTCAGGCTGTAGTGTTTGGCCGCGATCAAATCTCGCCAGCCTTTCTCGATCCATTGCCAGGGCTGCGCTAGGCTAACGGTGTTCACGATGATGTCATCTTGGCGAAGTTCGCCAGCAACTGCAGTATGGTCCACGGTCTCCTCCGAAAGGTGTTGGGTTATCGTACTCAGCATGTAACCGGTTGATCGATTCTACTGCTGCTGACTAAACTACATTCTTATTGGTTTCCGACGGTCCGAAGCCTTGGAGTGCAATTCGGGCCGAACATTTGCCGATCCTGAACACTTGCGTCACGGGGATCGGTTTTCCCGACGGCTTTCACTGCCGCCATTGCCCTGATGTTGCAATCCTATCGAGATACTCATCATCTGGGCTGCTCGTTCTGGTATAGAGCAATCAAGTTCTCTAACCGACTGGCTATTAATCTGCCGCTCACTATCTCCTGCCTCTTGCGGGCCTCTGACCAGTGCAGCGGTGCGAATGTCCCACTACCGTTTCTGCTGTTTGTCGTTGTTCGCTCATCGTGGGTCATCAATGATGACTAGGATTACGACAACGATTGCAAACGATCTCGCAACTTCGGCAGCAGAGCATCAGCTATGCCGACCGCGGTTAAAGTAATACTTAGGATAGCAAACTTCAATCGGTAATGTTAGGGTTTTTGCGTTGGGTCATTGTAAAAACCCTTGTGCTACCCGAAATCTCACGAAGAGATCATTGCTCCGACGAAGTATTCTTTAAAGATCATGAAGTTCTGCTCTCCATCGGATTGCTCCGATCACCAGCGGAAAAGGCAGCCGATTAGAACCTCATGTTCGATACATGCAAGCTGTCTAATTCTCAATCTGATGCCCAGACGTCCATATTCCTGGATGCCCATGCATCGCCTGGCTGCACGTTGTCGTATTGATACCTTGTATAGCGTAGAAGTGATATTCCTAGATTCCCCAATATCTTCCGGGGCGTTCCACCAGCTTGTTTGGCGTGTATGGGATTAAGATTTGTCAAAAATCAATGAAATTTCCTATTTTTTTGAAATTTCTCCGTCGCTGACGCTGACCGCTATGAGGCGATTTCTGTCGAGAAATAGACCACCTGGCTTGTCTTCTCATCCGGCCTGGACGTCGCGGCAAATCGCCCATAGAGCGATTCTGGGCGGGTTGCCGACTCGCGAAGGCGAACGCGAATCCAGCGCCAGTTGGTCTATTTTTCTCCGGCAATCGCCTAAACCGTCAACCGCTCTTATGTGCACGAGATCGAGATGATCTATGCCAATCCATTCCTACGGCCGAATCTGCTACTGATCATCTGCTTGTGCTCAGCAACTCTCCTGTCGGTTGCGACAGCGCAAGCTCCACTTGAATCAAATAGGGTACATACCGAGCATGTCACTGCGCGTCTGGTTGCCGAGCGAATGCGGGTCAGACCAGGCGAACGCGTCGATCTGGCTTTGGTACTTGACCTTCGTCCGCACTGGCATAGCTATTGGCGCAATCCCGGTGACTCCGGCGAACCGCCGGTGATCCGCTGGCAGTTACCCAGCGGCGTCCAGGCCAGCCCGATCCGCTGGCCGGCACCGACGCTGATTCCGGTCGGACCGCTGGCCAACTATGGTTACTCTCGCCGTGCGACGCATTTAGTGGAATTGCACATCCCTGCGCAATGGCCCGCGGGCAAATCGATCCAGGTCCGTGCCGATGCTACTTGGCTGGTCTGTAACGAGGAGTGCGTGCCGGAACAGGGCCGCTTTGTGCTGACTCTGGCAACTGACGAGGCGGAACAACCATCGCCCTTCTATTCCGAGGCCGAGAGCGTAAAGATCGCAGCGCTTTTCGCCGCGGCCCGAGCGGCATTGCCCGCGCCAGGGACCATTGCCGCGGCACTGATTCAAGACGACGGTCTGCACTTGCAGGTACCTCGCGCGGCGTTGCCTTCTGGCATCATGGATGCCTGGTTTTTTGCCGATGCCTGGGGTTTGATCGAGCATTCGGCCGAACAGCATTGGCGTTTGCAAGAGGATCTATTGCTGCTGCATCTCGTTCCCGGCGCAACGCCGGACAAGGTGGCTCCAACCGGCCTATTGGTAGTCGAGCATCAGGATGGTCGCACCGCCTTTGAAATCGATGCGCGAGCCCTGGGCCTGGCACCATCCGTGATTGGCGAGCCTGATTCGAACGCCGCGGGCGGGAGTGGATTGCCAACTCCGAACACCCAATCCGCAAGCGCTTCCGTCGCTGCCGGTATGAATCTGCCCCTGGCGCTGCTGTTTGCACTACTTGGGGGGCTAATATTGAATCTGATGCCATGCGTCTTCCCGATATTGGCGATCAAGGCCCTGGGTTTGGCGCAGCAGGCCAGGGTGCCAACACGTGAACGCTGGTTCCATGCAACGTCTTATGGCGCCGGTGTGTTGACCTTTTTTACCTTGGTGGCGCTGTTATTGCTTGGATTGCGTGCTGGCGGTGCCGCGCTGGGTTGGGGTTTTCAACTGCAATCGCCAGTATTCGTAGTCCTGATGGCCTATCTGTTCCTGGTGCTCGGTCTGAGTTTAACCGGGGCTTTAACCATCGGTACCGGACTCATGGGCATCGGTGTCAGCCAACCGAATCGGGATCGCCAAGCAGGGCATGACGGGGTTTACCGCGGCGCTTTTGTCACCGGTGCCCTGGCGGCACTGGTGGCAGCTCCCTGCACTGCACCCTTCATGGGAACCGCGCTCGGCTACGCGCTCATGCAGCCATGGCCATTCGCCCTGGCTGTCATACTCATGTTGGGGATCGGCATGGCGCTCCCATTTATGCTGCTGGCACTGCTACCGTCGTTGGCAAGTCGGTTGCCTCGCCCCGGCAAATGGATGGACTACCTAAAGCAGTTGCTCGCGTTTCCGATGTTCGCCACCGCGGCTTGGCTGGTATGGGTGCTGAGTATTCAAACCGGATCAGCCGGGGTCGCCGCGGTGCTCGCCGGTATGATTCTGCTATCGCTGGCATTGTGGCTGCTGGACGTGACCCGAAACAGCTCGACGTCATGGCGGCGGCTGGCCACCGGCAGTGCCGCGATCAGTCTCGCTGGCGCATTTTGGCTCAGTATCGACACGGCGCGTTTGGCTGTTCCGGCAGACCTTGACGGTGAAGGCAGCGTTGCCGGTACTTTGCATACCGCCAGCCAGTCCGGAACACTGCATGCGGCGCCTTATTCAGCGCAGGCGCTGGCTGCTGCCAGGGCTACCGAGAGGCCGGTTTTTGTCAATATGACCGCAGCCTGGTGCATCACCTGTCTGGTCAACGAGCGTATCGCATTGACGGGTTCCGCGGTGGCGAGCGCATTCTCCGAGCATGGCGTGCTCTACCTAAAAGGCGACTGGACTCAGCGCGATCCCAATATCACTGACTATCTGGCAGGTTTTGGCCGCAACGGCGTACCCCTATACGTATTTTATCCGAGTCGTGCAGAGCCTTACGTATTGCCGCAAATTCTTACCGAATCGATTGTACTGGACGCATTGCAACAGCAGTAAATCTGGCTCAGCAAAGAGAACAACAGCTTGGAATTCCGGGAGTTCGTTCCCGCATAACGACTCGAAATCATATGTATGACATGCACAGCCCCATGTATTCCCTTTACCCCTTGAGCCGGCTCAGCCTGTACATCACCATCTTCCTACCATCACACCCCTCATTGGAGAAAATCCTCATGTCCATCAACAAAGCTCCTTTACTGATCTTCGCCGCCGCATTCGCTTGGTTGTTCTGCAGCGTCGCCACCGCGGCCCCTGAGATCGGCAAAACGGCACCGGAATTCAGCGGCACCGACACCAGCGGCCAGCGTTGGTCGCTGGAATCGCTGCGCGGCAAGCCGGTCATTTTGGAATGGACCAACGATCATTGCCCCTATGTGGTCAAGCACTACAGCACGGGCAACATGCAGGCTCTTCAAAAAGAGGCCGTCGACGCCGGATATGTCTGGCTGTCAATCATCTCATCGGCGCCCGGCAAGCAGGGCTATGTCGGCCCAGAGCAGGCTGATGCGCTGACCACATCGCGTAACGCCGCGCCAAGTGCAGTGCTATTGGATGCCGACGGCAGCATTGGCCGAGCATTTGGCGCTCGCACAACTCCGCACATGTTCATCATCGACGAGACCGGCAGCCTGATTTATATGGGCGGTATCGACGACAAGCCGAGCACCAATCCTGCCGATGTCGAAGATGCCGAGAACTACATTCGTCTGGCCATGGCCGATCGCGCCGCCGACTTACCGATACAGCAGTCGGTGACGCGGCCCTATGGCTGTTCGATCAAGTACTGATCACTTTGCGAGTTCATCCTGGTCAGCAACGCAAGCTGCGATGCGTTGCCGGCGAGGCTTGCTGAGCCGGAGCAGGAGCTGAAGCGGCTCGGCCTAGGCTGTTGAAATGCCCTGAGCTTTGATGCCAAACCGATTCCGGGTCTTGGATTGCTTCATCGAACGCACTGGGGAAGCCTCATCGGTGTCGGGGTCGCTATCGGAATCGGAATCGAATCCGCTCATCGATCAAAGCAGCCAGCTCGATACCAATCCCTCATTCCGACCTTGACACCGATCCCGACATCGACTAAGCATTCATAAACCGGGAAGCGCTTGTTTTAGTAAGACGGCAGATTTCGACAGCCTAGGCTCGGCCTGGTTAAAGACCAAGCCAGTACTGCCTTCGAAGAATGTAAGGATTCACCGTAGCGTGCGCAGAGGCGCCTCGCCCGCAAGCGGACCTTGACCAGCCGTGGGAGCCGGTCGGCGTAGAAGCCCGCTTAGGGCGACCCGGCAAATGATGCCAGCGGAGCGCACGCGAGCGCCGCGCCTTTCCCGGGAGAAAGACTGTGGGCCACTGTCTTCTGATACCCCAGGGCACAACCCACCCAGCACAACTTGATCGGGATCGGGATCGGGATCGGGATCGAAAAGACATGACATCAGGGCGGGAGAAACCCGATGCTGCAAGAAAACGGCAAGAAAACGGGACGGGAAAACGGGGACAGACCACCTTTTTCAGCATGACCGCGATTCTGTAAAACGTGGAAAACGTGGTCTGTCCCCATTTTCCCCCCCCCATTTTCCCCCCATTTTCCCCATGGCGTTTACTGGTGTATACGCTAGCCGCCAATGCCAACCATATTCTTGGCGAGGGACTCAATGCGGCGATCGGCGGCTTGCCCACTCGACCGGCTGGTTGGCCAGAATTCTACCACTACCATTCGCGCCGGAATGTGGGTGTCCCGTGTCGTTGTCCCGTGTCGTTGGAATGAAGTGCGAACGCTCCAGCGTCCCGAGCACGAAACGCGACGCTGGAGCGGAGAAAACGCGGACCGACCACCTTTTTCAGCATGAGCGAGATTCTGTAAAACGTGGAAAACGTGGTCTGTCCCCGTTTTTCCCGCTCCGGTCAGCAGGCGCCGCCGGGCTCGCGAGGTGGACATGCGAAGCGCAGCCCAGCCGGAGCAGCCATCGGCTTCCGTCCGTCCGCGCCGGCACGGCGCAGACGAAGCATGTCTCGCGCAAAGGCGCAAAGAAGAGAAGAAGCCCGTCCTGCGGATGCACATCGAGTCTGCGTCTTCTCTTTGCGCCTTTGCGTCTTTGCGTCTTTGCGCGAGATAGCTTTGGCGAGTCCTTGCGCAGGACAGAGCAGATTCTCGTGCCAAGACGCAGGGTGGGCGGAACGATGACCCGGTGGCGATACCGATACCGAGCAGACGCAAAGCCTACCCCAACCGATCCAAAGGACTCCGCACCCCCTGCCCACCCCGATTCAGCACATGGGTGTAGATCATGGTCGTCGACACATCCGCATGCCCCAGCAACTCCTGCACCGTGCGGATGTCGTAGCCGTCCTCCAGCAGGTGTGTGGCAAACGAGTGGCGCATGGTGTGTACACCCACCCGTTTCGAGATCCCCGCCGCCTCCGCGGCCAGCTTGATCTTCTTCTGCAAGCCCGTCTCGTGCACATGCTGCCGGCGCGTCTTCCCCGAGCGCGGGTCCACCGACAAGCGCGCGCTCGGAAACACATACTGCCAGATCCACTCCCGATTCGCGTTCGGCCGCTGCCGCGCCAGCGCGTCCGGCAAATAGACCGCACCGCACCCGATCGCCAGATCCTCCTGGTGCTGCGCCTGCACCGCCTCCAGATGCACCAGCAGCTGCGGAATCAGCAACTCCGGCAAGGGCACAAGCCGGTCCCGTCCGCCCTTGGCGTTGCGCACCTCGATCTGCTTATAGCCGAAGTCCAGATCCTGCACCCGCAGCCGCAACACCTCCATCAAGCGCAGCCCCGCCCCATAGGCCAGCGACGCCATCAACCGATACTCCCCCTCCAGCGCCTCCAGCAACCGCGCCACCTCTCCCTTGGTCAGCACCGTCGGCAACCGCTTCGGCCGCTTCGCCCGGGCAAAGTCGCCGAACTTCACCTGATCGCGTTTCAGCACCTCGCGAAACAGAAACAGCAGCGCGTTCAGCGCCTGATTCTGCGTGCTCGCCGCCACCCGCCGCTTCACCGCCAGCCAATCCAGAAAGCGCCCAACATCCGCCTCCCCCAGCTCCGTCGGCGACCGGCCGCCGTGAAACGCAATGAAGCGCAGCACCCAGTCCAGGTAATTCTGCTCCGTGCGGATCGCATACCCCCGCCGCCGGATCTCCGTCACCATCCGATCCGCCAGCTCCCGATGCGCCTCCCGCACCGCCGACAGGTTCGTCATCGGCCCCTGCGGCTCCAGCCCGCCCACCTCCGGCCCATAGTCCCGCGCCACCGTCGGATGCTCCGGCGCCAGCGTCCGCGCCGAGTCCCGCCAGTACCCCCAGTCCAGCCTCTCCACCCAAGGCGCCGATGCAGTGACCCCCAGAATCCGTATAGCATCGACCACCTGCACAAATTGCCAGCCCTCCAGCGACGTGTCCCGACCCACCTCCGACAGGTACATGGACACGTCATCCGCCGTCAACTGCGCCAGCCGCCGCGGCTGAATCCACTCCAGAAACCGCTCGGCCCGCACCACGTACCAGCGCCGGCGGTCCTGTCGGACTCGCGCTTTCTCATGCTCTGACAGGTAGTTGGACCAGAAACGGGCGATTTGCGCTTCGCGGGTTGACATGGGCTGCCTGGGTGGGTACCGTATTGCCGTAGAATCTAGGCGGTTGTGGCGAGAGTGAGGTTTCGGTGCAGGGGTTCGGGTATTGCGTTGGAGCAACAGTTTAGCAGATAGCGTGAATCTGTCTATGCCCGTATTTTTGTATTCTGGAATTTTCGATATTTGTCGCTTCTGTCCATAACACGTTAGATTAAAACGCTATCGCGTTGGAAGAGACCACACCCGAGACAAAGCAGCACCGGCGCTGAAATAAACAATCAACAAGAAAAAGAATAAGCACACGCAATGGCATCGCCATTCCTTTCCTCTCCAACTCCCCATCATAGAGCGGGACACACGCACTCCGGCTCCAAGCAGAGACCGACGTTCGAAGTCGCCGACATCCTGCGCGCGCATTTGCCCGACTCCCTGCACGAGCACTCCCATCCGCTGCACGTGCACAAGGTACTCAGTGCCATCCAAAACTGCCGCACCGCGGCGCTGGGCGGGCACATCGACTACTGCACTGACTGCGGCACCCTTTACAACAGCTACAACTCCTGTCGCGACCGCCACTGCCCGAAATGTCAAGGGCTGGAGAAAGCGCGCTGGATCGAAGCGCGCAAAGACGAACTGCTGCCGGTGCCCTATTTTCATACCGTCTTCACGCTGCCGCATGCGATCAACGACTGGGTGGGGTGGAACGACAAACTGATTTACGACCTGCTGTTCGCCAGCGCAACGGACACCCTGCAAGCCTTTGCCGCTCGTCATTGGAACGGAACCCTCGGCATCACCGCCGTGCTGCACACCTGGGGCCAGACGATGGAGCGCCACATCCATCTGCACTGCATCGTCCCAGGCGGAGCTTTAACGTTCGATGGCGAACAGTTCAAACCCTGTCCGCATCGTGACTGGTTATTCCCGGTCAAAGCGCTGTCCAAGGTCTTCCGCGGAAACTACCTCGAGCGCCTGGAGCACGCGCATACCATAGGCGAGCTGAAGACACCGCCGGGCGCGCACTTCGCCGCGTTGCGCAAGGCACTGCGCGAGCACGACTGGGTGGTCTACGCCAAACCCCCGTTCGGCGGACCGCAACAGATCATCGACTACCTCGGGCGATACACCCACCGCATTGCCATCAGCAACCACCGCATCCTCAATCTTGCCGACGGCAAAGTCACCTTCACCTGGAAAGACTATAAAGACGGCGCCAAGACCAAAGTGATGACGCTGGACGCCAACGAATTCATCCGGCGGTTCACGCTGCACATCCTGCCGCCGCGCTTCACCCGCATCCGCCACTACGGACTGCTCGCCTGCGGACACCGCGCGACCAAGCTCAATCGTGCCAAAGCGCTGCTTGGCCTAGCGCCGGTGACGACGACCAAAGTGCGCGAGCCCTACGACGTCTTGCTGCAACACCTGACCGGCAAAGACATCCACGTCTGCCCGAGCTGCGGCGGACGGCTACGACGTCAGCGCGACCTTGCGCCCACCATTGGACCCGCTCGCGGCCAAGACCCGCCGCTTGCGTGCGAGGCGGCCTGATGAACATCTCCTCCACTCGATCCGCATCGGCTCGGGACAGTGCTGCTATGTTGCGACGCGACCGCGGTGAGCGAAAAACCGTTGTGCTCCATGCGAAATCGCTGCGCCCGCGGGACCGAGCGCGCGCAACGGAGCCTTGCTCGTGCAACTGCGCCAACATCAGCGGGAGTTTCCAGGCCCCACCCAGGGCTTGACTGTTGTAGAATCCACATAGCGGTTCGCTGAGACGGACACTGAAGCGAACCAAAAAAATGTTTTAATCTAACAGGGCGTTGAACCTGCCGAGCCCGCGCCGGTCGGGCACCGCGGCGCTTCGCGCTCGCGGCCCGACCGGCGCGAGCTCGGCAGGTTAACTAAACGTTAGGC